>Ga0315908_10002867_pt1 | contig 12528 bp, 13 predicted proteins | sample LakEriMetagenome_12_FD_203520 | JGI IMG/M metagenome (GOLD analysis project Ga0315908, IMG submission 203520) | Freshwater fungal communities from buoy surface, Lake Erie, Ohio, United States - Buoy 4 MA124 | ecosystem: Environmental > Aquatic > Freshwater > Lake > Lake biofilm | place: USA...
TCGGAAAATGCCGCAATGTTGTCTTCTGTCAAATGCACGTATATGATACCATTGTTGCCCACCATCAAGGCCGATTGCGGAACATTACCGCCCGGAGTGAGATCCTCCACAACATGATCGTACAGTTTCATTCCGGTAGAAAGATCCGTTGCCCAGATGAAGGAAACACCACCTTCTGTTTCCAGCGTGTACCCCGTATTATTAGCATTGTTAATGGCCATTTCTCCGCTTCCCGACGACATCTCAACGGTAGGCGTTTCCCAAATTAGGTCACCATTGGTCGGGTCCATCTTGTAGGTCACGTAGTTTCCTCCGATATACATATAGCCCGCACTATCAAACGAACCTGTTTCAGTTATGTAAGGCATAACGGTAAATGGTGCAGTGTAAATCAGCGAGCCATCCGTCACATCAAGGGCATAAAGAGTATCATTTGCACTTTCAGTCAAGCGCACTGCAAACAGTCTTCCGTCGCGCAGTCCAACAGGCAGAGATCGGCCGGCATTGTTGGTGATATCTTGGCTCCAGATTAAATCTCCGGTCATCAAGTTGTAGCATTCAATGGGTGCGTTTGTCATGGATAGGAAGCGCATCGTCACCACATAGTTGTTTTCAATCAATATGGGGGAACCAAAAAAACCTGCAGATTCCGTCTGCCAGAGTAAACTGTCGTCAACAGGGCCTGCTAAATCAGTATAACCGTTGCGGGCACTGTTGCCACCGTTGTTGTGCCAACCGGTGGATTGAGCACTGGTATTGAGAAGTAATGAGGAGAATAAAAGCGTAAAAAGTATGCGCATAATCGTAGTGTATTAGTGGTTATTCATTCGAAATCTGTTTAGCTAAGTTAAACATAAGCATACCCCAACCTTAGCGAAGAGCGGGTTCATATTACTCATCAACAAGAACGTACTACACTGTAATCTTCGAATGCCCCGGAAAAAACTACCTGATCGAACGTCAACTCTGTCCAGGTATTGGTCGATTGAAAGGTGTAATAGTAGTCGAGCACCTGCGCTTGGAGGGGGGGGTTACTCAGTAAAACGCAGAGCAATACAGTGTTTCGAATGCAGCGTTGAAGCATGCTGCGAAGTGGTTTGACTAAGAACAATCGAAAGGGGAGAAAGGTTGCATTTCGGAATAAATGTTGATTATTGTTAGGAATACGAGTTTGCCTTGCTTTAAAGCTCCGCATTAGCGTGAGTCCGAAATCTCATTAGCTTCGCCCTTCACTTCAGCCCTATGCGCATTCTAAGTTTTATCTCTGTGTTTCTCATCGGAGTCCAATTGTTGGCCCAGCCCTTCGGCCCCGCCGGTCAACTGGCCTATGATATCGATCCGCAAGATGGTTGGGGGCGTGTACTCGAAGTGTACGATTTCGATGGCAACGGTTTTGACGATGTTGTTTATGGCGTGAAAGCCACAAACAATACGTGGTTCATGGTGGAGCTTGCTTCGCATTTCGATTATGCGACTTGGGGGGGAGGCGGTATTTTGGATACCCTTCACCCAAGCACGCCGGCCGATCAATACAATTATTTCAATGAAGCCTACTTCTTCTTCGAACGGGTCGATGCCGACGGCGACGGCGATGAGGATCTGCTCACCTTCGATTCGGTCAACGATAGCTTGCGCTTAGTTTGGTTTGAAAACGTTGGAACCAATCTTGCAATTCCCGCTGTGCCTTTTCTCAATTTCAATGATGAGATAATCAGCGCGCACCTGGCTGATGTGAATCACGATGGTTTGCGCGATTTGCAAGTGACGCTGGCCAACGGATGGATGCGCGCTAACGGCCTTCCCGCCGGCGGATTCGGAACCATGCAATCGGTTCCCTACACCTGTCCTGATTTCGATATCTATTTCGGTGACTTCAACAACGACGGTCTCACCGATTACGCCCATAATCCAAATGGCAACGTGTACATCTACCTCGGTCAAGGCAATGGCGTTTTCACCTGGAATGGAACTTCCGTAGCATTGGCGAATGATATATTCACAGGTTTGAATTTTCATGACCTCACCGGCGATAATCTTCCCGATATGATTTACGAAAGTGGAAGCGATGTATACTTCCTGCATAATCTCGGTGACGGGTTTTATGGTGATGAAAGTGATGCGGATACACAGCCTGTTATCGGCGAAATTTCCGTCGATGAAATGGTGTCGGAAGGGCACTTTTTCGATGCCGCTGATATCGATAATGACGGCGACATGGATGTGCTGGGAGACGGTGTTTTCCTCAATGAAACAGGCGAAGTGTTTTATTGGTACGAGAACGATGGAACAGGTGAATTTGTGCCACATGTGATACCCACTGAAGTTAACCCGGCCATGGCGGCGTGGTCCGATTTGAATAACGATGGCCCTGAAGATATTGTCTTGATTGGCCTGGAAGGCGGCTGGCTATTTCAACACGGCAATTGGGTACTCGATGGGTGCACAGATCCTGCGGCTTGCAATTATGATTCGCAAGCACAGAATTGGGATGGCACCTGTTGCTATGGTGTTTGCGGATGCACGTATTCATGGGCTGTTAACTATGATCCAGGTGCCACTTGTAATCCCGGTGATTGCATGGTGTTGCAAGAAGGCTTCGTGTTTCATGATGCGAATGAAAACGGTGTGTGGGATAGCAACGAAATCCCCTTGGCAGGCGCGGAGCTTCATTTTTATCCAACGGGCATCAGCACAATCACTGACAACGATGGATTTTTCTCGGTTGCGGTTCCGCTAGAGGTGATTCAGATTTCGTGTGAGACCAATAATGTATTTCCATTTGTTACGACAGCCAACAATATCGATTACAGCGTCAACTCAAATCCGGATGATATCTACTTCGGAGTTTCGGAAGAGTTTCAAATCCAGCAAATCGAAACGGAAGTGATGGTACCGGTTGTCGGTTATCCCTGCGATATGCTCACGAATCATTACGTGGTTGTGCACAATCCGGGTAACGTGCCCCTGAATGTGGCCGCATGGGTAGAGCCCGACGCGATGTTCACCGATTTTATTCCGCTGACGTCTATGGTTGACACGCTCGATGGCCGGTATTACTTCGACACCACCTATGTATCTCCGGGCTCTGTTGTTTCGCTGCCATTCCGGTTGCGCACACCGACAGCGGATAACGTAGGTGCAAACCTAACCTTAGATTGTGGGGCGGTGGGTTGGTACACACCTGAGTTGTATTCAACGGATTCATCAACGACGAGCACATTACTCACGTGCGCATACGACCCCAACGACAAGGCCGGTTTTCCGGATGGATGGAGTGATGCGCATTACGTGTTGGCAGGTGACACTATCGAGTATCGCATTCGCTTTCAGAACACGGGTAATGCTCCGGCTACCGATGTGATTGTAGAGGATACGCTGAACCTCTCCTTGGATGCAAACTCATTTGAATGGCTCGGATCTTCACATCCGATGACCTATGCTTATTATCCCGAAGATCGCGCCATGCATTTCCGGTTTATGGGCATCCAATTGCCCGATAGTGTCAACAACGAGCCGGAAAGCCATGGTTGGATTCGCTATCGCATGGTTGTTCGCACCGATGCGCAGCATGACGAGCTCGTTGAAAACACAGCGCATATTTATTTCGACAACAACGAAGCGGTTGTGACGAATACCACAGACCATCGTGTATTTGACTGCGCTACGTTTAATCCATTATTGGAATATAATAATGGGGTTTTGGAAACAGTGAGTGGCATGAGCTATCAATGGTATTACAACGGAATGCCATTAGCCGGTGCCGGTGAATCGACGTTGGTCCCTTTCGGAGAGGGTAGTTATTGCGTCACTGTGCAGCATCCGCTGGGATGCATAGCCAATCAGCTGTGTGAGAGTGTTACAAGTGTTCAAGAAGTTTCGGATTGGACGATTCAACTAATTCGTTTGGAAGACGGTTTTAGAATAGAATCGACAGAGGCATTGGAGTATTGCAAGGTGTATGATCCTTTGGGGAAACTCATCATGCAACAAACTATTCAAGGAATGCGCACGGCTGCGATTCACAAGCAATTGGATAGTGGGTGTTACTTTATCGAGTGTATGGGCGTTTCGAATCGCACGCAAGTGTTGAAGTTGTTGCGATAAGGAGCATGTCGAATCCCTATGATTTCGATAGTGCTCATTGGATGGGTCTAAAAGTATAGGCTTTACTAATGGTGTTCAATTTCAATGTCGTATTTCTCCAATAACCCTATAACACCGTTTAGTGAAAATTTCGCTTTTTTGATGCGGTTTAATGCCGGATCGATTGAGTAATTATAGGAGGTTCGGAGATCTGCTTTTTCCAACACCGTGCGCTCAAAGGTTGCCCGCTGCAAATTGCAGTTGTCGAATATCGCTGCGGTTAGATCTGCTTCCGTAAAGTCGATCTCTTGTAATTGTGTATCTCTGAAATTGGTTTTCTTGATGCTCAACTTATAGAAGGATGAATGATTTAGCTGGCAACCCTGAAAGGAGAAAGAAAGACCAAATTCGTTGCAGGTTTCAAACCGCAGCCCGAGCATTTTAGAATCCTTGAATTGAATGTTACACAGAGCAGTTTTACTCAACTTAACCATACTCAAATTGCAGGAATGGAAAATGCAATCGGTGAACTTGTATCCTGAAAAGTCGGCGTCAGCAAAGTTGCAATGGTTGAAGATGCAATTCTCATATTCTCCCTTTTGCAGTATTTCGAGACGGTCAAATGTTTTGTCAGTGATGTACATGGAAGAAGGGTTTACCGTCAACGTTAATCTCGTGCGAGCGCTCATAGCCGCGGTAGTCGGATGTGCCTTCACTGCGATTGCCTGTCCATAGAATAGCGGTGGTGTAGCGATGCAGCTTGGAAGCAGAGGACATGGTATGGTTCGCTTGCAGGGCGAATATCTGTGTTTTACCTGAAAATTCAACGGCCACTTACAGGTAGATTTTCACTTCCACTTCACCACCATCTGAAATCCCTTCCTTTTTGCGAACACTTGCTTTCAGAGGGAGCATGTAAGTGGCGTGCTTGGTATCAAACCAGATGGCCGTTTCCCATCGGGTGGTGCCAATTTCCGCCGTTGCCTTGAGTCGTCCCCAGCCTTGCTCTTCGTGTTTGAGATGCGTTCTAATTTCTTGTGACATATCGAACGGAAGCAACACAAAGCGCCAGGCGGCTGTTCCGGGATATACGCTCACCCGCGCATGGAAGGAGTAGGTAGGTATACTCATGTCATTGCTGGTTATCAAGAACGTTATATTAAGGCCGAATTGGAGTTAGCACCGGTTACTCACACATATCCCCAAACGCCGCAATAAATACCAGCAGGTCGGCAACGGAAACAGCATTGTCACTGTTAAGATCATAAGGACAGCAATTCCCCGTGCAGCCATAGGCGGCATTAAACTCAAGCAAGTCGGCAACTCCCACCACCAGATCCTGATTGAAATCTTGGGGGCACGTGCTACTCGCGGAGTTGGTGAGCTCGGCGGTTGAAGAGCATCCTGAAGCATCCGTTACCTCGACTTGGTAGACGCCTGCACCGAGCACAAAGATGCCGGTTATGTTGGATAAACCAAGCTCCGGTATTTCGAATGTGAACGGACCTGTGCCCTCGGCAATAATACTGAATTCCGTCTGATTGCCGCAACCAATGACGGTAGAAGTGACAGAAAGATTGATTTGACAATCCTCGCAAACAAGCGGATTGTCGCCCACCCGAAAAACCCATTGCGGCAGGCCCCAGCCTCCACCACTGGTTTGATTGGCAATGGCATTGGCGCTATAGCCGCAGCCGGCACCGGCCACGTCGGGATTTTCGATAACATCCAAAGCGCCGTTGGAGATATAGATTTTTCGATCCGGGCCGAGTTGCAAACCATAGCACGAAAACGAATTGCTCGTCACCGTATAAGCACTGGCGATAATGTCGCTTTCGCTGCCCGCTGTGAGATTAAACTGCTTCACCGAAGAACCGTCGCTCACGTAAAGGAAATCACCCGAACAGGAGAACTCGATACCATAAGGCCCACCGGCCGCGCCGAGAAAGGGAGAGTCGATCACTACAGGATTACTAATCACTCCTATGCTTCTATCGAAATCGAATACTTCGGCATTTTGAAAAAAGATATTCGCCACAGCAATACGATCAAGTTGCGGACTTATTTTCATGAAGCCTGCGCCGTTTGCATGCTCCGGTCCAATGATACTAGTCACAGGCATAGAGCTCACGCCGGCTGAGGTAATCGAAAACGCGTAATAGGTATCAGACCCGTTGTGAGTGATCAACCAAAAGCCTGTGCCCTGAGCATTCGGAGCAACACACATCTTTTCGGAGTTGGTGGTCAAAACCGAAATGTTCTTTTGTCCCGCAACGACATCGCCCAGACCACCATTGAGCGCCATATCAACCACGCTGAAGCGAACACCATTATTCGATGACTGCTCATCGATGGTGAAAATGTAATAGCTGCCATCGCTGCCGGGTTTTTCACAAATGACGGCGGCAGTTGTGGAGGATAGCAATTCGGGTGTTCCACCGAGCAAGCCATCACCATTGGGCATGGGGTTGTTTGAGGCATCCCAAACTGTAACACCGTTGGTGTAAAACAACAATTCGCCTGTATTCGAATCCGCAATGCTCGCTGCTCCTTCAGAAGAGTACATGGCATTTCCGCCCAGAAAAGAGGGTGGAGTGCTATTGAAATCGATGCCGGCCCCGAAGCCGTATGCCCAGAAATTGTTTTGGTTTTGGGCACACACAGCACCACATAGTGTTAACATGAAACTCGCTGTGCTCATAACAAGCGCGCAGATAGTGGAGCATCTCATGCCTCCAAAACAAGCGAGGAACCAAAGAGTTTTGTCAGGGGTCAGGACAAATCAAGTGCTAACCGCTGAGCCTGCTTATTTATTCTCCTCTTTGTTTTTGGGTTCCATGAGTTCCATCAACTTCAACCCCAGTAATCCATCCATGGCGCTGCCATTACCATTGCCTCCGATGAGAACATCGGGAATCAGTTTGACATTGCCTTTGGCGAGTTCTTCGGTGATTTTGTATTTGGTGAAATTCTCGCCACCGATGGCTTTCACTGCTAACTCGTATGCCTCCGCTGTGGATTTACCGATGGCTAAAATCTTTTCCGCCTCGGCATTACCGGTGAGTGAAATTTGTTCCGCTTGTGCTGAAGCTTTCAGTTTAATCGCTTCCGAATCCGCTTGAGCTCTGGCTTTGGTTGATTCCGCTTCAGCATAGGCTCTGAGCTTGGTCGCCTCTGCTTCCGCTCCTACGGCAAGCTTCACTCCTGTTGCATCTCCCTCTGCCTTTTTAACGGTGGCATGCGCTGTTCGCTCAGCGATTTCAACACTCTGCTGGGCTTTCACAATATCCTTTTGCATGTCGGCGATAGCCGTTTCTTTCTCCATGCCTTGTCGCGTTTCCTGCGCCTTCTTTTGTGTATCGTAGGTGACTTTTTGTTCTTCCGCGATTTTACGATCGGTCAGTGTTTTCATCAGTGATTCAGGTGGAACGATATCACAAATCAAGGTGTCAACGGCATTGACGTTGTATTCATCAAGTACTTTTTTGATGTGCGCTTTGGCAGAATCTTGTCTTTCTTTTCTCGTGGAAAGGAAGGCAATCACGTCGCTGTCTTGGGCGGAGTTGCGGAAGTAGTTACCGATGGTGGGTTCCAACACTTGCGAAACAAGATTCACCATATTCCCGAATCGCGCAATCACTTTAGGCGCTTCGGTAGTTGGAACGTGGATGATTTGCGCCACGTCGAGATTGAACGGGAATCCATCTTTCGATCGAACCGTGATGGTGGATAGATTTTTATCCAGGTTATGCGCTTCACTGCGCGCAGCGGCCCAATTCAGTACCAGATTCGTAGTAGGCACCAGTTCTACTTTCATCGTGTATTTATTGATGGGATACTTGCCGGGCCCCAGCGGCTCAAGCCACACGCCTTTAAATCCTTTCTCCACGATGTTGCCGTGCTTGAAGTCTGAACCGGTTAAGTCGTGTCCTTCTTGTCCAACGTAGGAAATGACTACTCCCACCATCCCGATCGGAATTTCGGTCATGGGTGTTTCTTCGATTTGCACAGCCCATGGATTCAAATTGTACGAACCCGCCAGAATAACTTGCGGCTGAAGGCCTCGGTTACCCTTGTTTTTGATGAAGGCATCAAAATTTTGGAAGTTGTTGTGGCCGTCAATCAAGCGACCTGCAATTTGTCCTGCATCGATGGGCAAGCCGTCCAGCGTGGTGATGATACCCACCATGCTTTCCTGGATACGAAACATATCGGTAGTGGATACCTGAAAGAGGAGGGTGTTGATCCTGTATTAACCGGCGGTGATGTAGGTTGCCTGTCGTCCGCGCTGACCACCATTGGCCAGGAATTTAGTGGCATCCTGAAAATTATCGCAATCAATGTATTGACCCAAAATACTCCCTGTTGGAATTTCAGCGCCATCCTTGGCGAGAATGAGTCCGATGGTACCTTCAGGAATTACGGTGAACGGTTCCATGGTAACGTCGTACTGCCAGAACCACATACCGAAATACAGACCGGGCGCGAGCGTTTTTGCCTGGAAACCGGCCTCACCAAGCGTGGCGATAATGCGGTCGTCGGGAAGTTCTTTGTGAGCTCCGAACAACACGAATTTCTTTGTGACTAATCCGATGCGGTCTTCGGGCACAATGCCCATCCCAAACAGAAAACGCAGAATGTACTTATAGGTGACTATGCTAAGAATAATCAGTATGATCCACCAGTAATCGAGGATTTGGTCTACCGTGTCTTTGGTATTCATGTGAAAAGGTTAAGAGTGTAATTTAGTTAATCACACCTGTTTTCACACTGAATATACTTGTCAAGCCCGGGCGGGTTGAAGCAACAACCTTTGGAAAGTGGTGTGGTGCCCAAACATAATCAAAATTTGATTTGCGCTACACGTATGGGTTTTCATAGAATCAATGGTCGTAAATGCGCATTATCATTCACGCTTTACGCTGCATCAACGCATCAATCGAATACTTACCGGGCCCTGTCAGAAAGAGGGCGATATAAGCGAGCAAGTAAAGAAGACCGTGCTCAATGTCTTCAAACGGGTCGCCCGCGTGTATGATAAACACGATTACAATCATGCAGAATATGAGCGGAATCAAAGCTGCTCGGGTGAACAGACCTACTGCAACCAGCAGAGCACAAAACAATTCCGCAAACACCGTGAGCGCTTTCGAGGTCACAACTCCCACATGCAGCGGGTCGGGCCAATCGTCGATTCCCTCATAAAAATTCGCAAACTTGGACCAACCATGAACGGCCATAAGGGCTGTGGCTATCCGAAAGAGGAGTAGCGCCGTATCGAGAGCTTTAGTGTTGGTGGATGCAACAAATCGGATTAATTGTTGAGGTGTTTTCATTTTGCGTTATGAAGTACTTTGGAGTTTGCGGAGATCAATATTAGTTAGATGTTTGAACGGCTATTTTTCAGCCCCAATGGCTTGCACGCTCGACGTCGAACTATGGACTAACGATTCCGTAAAAAGTAATTTTCGTCTATTTAAAAAACTTCTTGTAGTCCGGATTGTCTGGCGTGATCACAACATAGACCGTATCGACAACTGTTCCTGTGGCGCTGGGAGCTGGTGATCCGTTGAAGGCTTTCCCGAAATTGCGTTCCAGAACTTCAACTTTGGTGATGAAATGGTTGGTTTCTCCCCTGTTGCTAAACCAATTCTTACCGGCGGTTTCATGATACACAAGTTTAACCTTCCATCCGTATTGTGCCGCCGAATCGAGTTGATTGATGATGAGCTGATCGGGACGGTCATTATCGATGGAAAAATCAAAGGGAACGCTGCTGTTCATTCCTGTCTGCGTCACGTTTAGGTGACCTTCCCAGCTTTTCCAAATGAGTCCTGTCTCAGAGAACTGGGTAATGACGCCGATGCGTTCGCCATTAGAATAATTTTCGCTGCAGCCGGAGAGTATGCTTGCACAAATGGCTGTGAATAGGAGAGTGCGTTTCATGGTTTTTGGATTTGGGATAAAGTTAGGGCTTAAACAACGATCCGATACGTTCTGCAGTCCCGGCAAAAAAACGTAGTCTGTACACACGAAGTATCACGCTCAAACGTAACCCAATTTTCGATAGAACCACTAACTGCCGGGCTGGCGATATTGCCGGAACTTTTCTTGGATGTTGGGAGCGGCCCTTTATCATTTAAGGCTCAACTACACTAGTTTTTTTCATCTTCACTTATTACGAGCTTTTACCTGTGAGCGGTCTATTACTCAATCAGTTTCTGAGAAGAAATATGTATTGCTCTTTTAATTCTTTCCTGTGCTCGAAGCGTTGTTTTGCTAGGCATTAGTGGGGCATGGCAATGGCGCTTTTGCTCCGTTACGCAGCGTTGCTTGCGTATTGCTTGATAGCATTCAGTTCTGCCTTCTTTTCGTTTCTCTCCTCTTCAATGTCGAAGTCGTCCTGGAGTCCAAGCCAAAACTTTGCAGAATTTCCAAAATACTTAGAAAGTCTAAGTGCGGTGTCTGCGGTGATGCGCCTGCTACCCTTTATGATGGAAGAAACACGTGTCTGCGGTATTCCAATGTCTTTGGAAAGCTTGTAAGCACTGATTTCTAGAGGCAATAAAAATTCTTCTTGAAGAATTTCTCCGGGATGAGTATTTTTTAATTTTTTCATGTTCACTCGTTTTAGTGATAATCAATTATTTCTACTTGTTCAGCATTTCCATTGTTCCATTTAAAAATGATTCGCCATTGGTTATTAATTCTGATCGAGTAAAAGTCTTTGAAATTTCCTTTTAATTTCTCAAGTCGGTTCGATGGAGGAATTTGCAAATCATTCAAATCTTGCGAGTTGTTTAACATTCGCAGCTTTCTACGTCCCATTTCTTGAATTTCGATCGGCAAGCCCTTTACTCGCTCACCTTCCCATATTTTCTCTGTGTCTTTGTTGCCAAATGAAGTTAACATGCATTTGTTTTACGTTACTAACGTCAAAGGTAAGTATTTTACCGAGTGAAACTGAATTCGTTTAATAAATTATTTTTCGGGCGTTTCACCGAGCAATGCGGCATATCGGTTCGTTGGAAGCGCAGGCCCGGCATCAAACCGCCCAAGCTCCTTGCAGAGCACCATGCTCAAACATAACCAAATTTTCGATAGAACCACCAACTGCCGGGCTGGCGCTAAACATAGGTTATGGGCGGCAGATGTTCACCACGATAATTCCGGATTAAGTTGGCCTTGCTGATGATGTTATATCACTGAAGACGTTTTGCAGCTACCCGAATGGCGGGACTTTTACCACAAAACTTGATTTGAAAAACTAATGTTTGATTAACCACAAAACTGTCTTTGGAACACGAAACCCCGCCTTTTGGGTAGGTGCTGTTATGTGCAGCCTTTCTTTTGTCTGCTAGTATATGCATACTTGTCCTTGTCCAATGGGTAAAACAGATGCAATAACGTCCTCCCTAATTTTTTTGTCGTAAAGTTTTTCAATTGCCCAACCAACCAAGTCAACTGCTGCCAAACAACCGGCTGCTGTCCCAACGTTACCATGTGTTACCAAATGTTTGTCTTCAAGAACGTCAACACCATAATTTTTCAAAGCTTCAAAGGCAGTCGGATAAGTTGTTGCGGAAAGTCCAGTTAGATGTCCAAGTGCTGCAATTATTAGAGCACCTGAACACATTGAACAAATGATTTGTCGGGTTGGGTCTAGGTTAAAGCGTTTTAAATAAAGGTCATCCTTGATAACGTTTCTTGTCCCAGGTCCACTTCCAAAAAATACAAGATCTGCATCATTGCACTCTTCAATCAATCCATGAATTTTAAGGTCAAGCCCACACACTGATTTATGGGTCGTTTCTGTCCCAACAATTTTTATTTGAAATTCTCTTTCACGAAATTTAACTCGGTTAAGTAAGTCCCAAGCTAAAAATATGTCAATGTCCGTGAACTTGTCAAATGCTACTATTACTGCTTTTTTCATATTGAGTAATTATGTTTTAAGAAATCTCCATCGATAATAAGTAGTTTAACTCCTTTCTCTGAGGTAGAACGATGAGAGCTGAGTTCGTCAGAAACAATATAAGTTTCGCCTTTACATAATTTAATTTTTTCACCAGAGCTAAGTTCACTATAGAAATTTCCGTCCAAGCAATGTACAATATGACCTTTTTGACACCAGTGGTCTGCTAGATACCCACTTGAATATTCAACAAGTCTAATTCTTAATCCATCAAATTGAATGGTTTGCCAAAATGCCACCCCCGTCTCTCCTTTGTGTTCTATCTTTTCAATCAATTCCCAATTAATAGTTTGGAATGGTATATTGCTCATAACTTATTTTTAGATTTCTTTATTATTACTATTGTCGTCCTAAGGTTACACATAACGTTTTGCAGCTACCCGAAGGGCGGGACTTTTACCACAAAACTTGATTTGAAAAACTAATGTTTGATTAACCACAAAACTGTCTTTGGAACACGAAACCCCGCC
>Ga0315908_10002870_pt1 | contig 12518 bp, 11 predicted proteins | sample LakEriMetagenome_12_FD_203520 | JGI IMG/M metagenome (GOLD analysis project Ga0315908, IMG submission 203520) | Freshwater fungal communities from buoy surface, Lake Erie, Ohio, United States - Buoy 4 MA124 | ecosystem: Environmental > Aquatic > Freshwater > Lake > Lake biofilm | place: USA...
TTTTTACGGTACCTTAAAAAGTGAAGTGGAGCGCATTTGGGCTTTAGGAAAAAATGTGATTTTTGATATTGATGTCGCTGGTGGATTGAGAATTAAGAACAAATTTCCGGAGCAAACATTGGCTGTATTTGTAAAACCACCTAGCATTGACGAACTTAAAATCCGTCTTAAAAAGCGTTCTACAGAAAGTGACGATAAGATAAATATGAGGATTGCCAAGGCTTCTGTAGAGTTAGCAACAGCACCACAATTTGATAAAATCATAAAAAATTACGATTTAGATGTTGCTAAAGAAGATGCATATCAATTGGTAAAATCCTTTGTGAAATAATATAATTATGAAAATTGGACTTTATTTTGGAACCTTCAATCCCATTCATGTTGGGCACCTAATTATTGCCAATCACTTTGCGGAACACACTGATTTAAATCAGGTTTGGATGGTAGTCACTCCTCACAATCCATTAAAAAATAAAGACACTTTACTTAAAGATTCCACCCGTTTAGAATTAGTTTTTTTAGCAACCGAAGACTATCCAAAAATTAAACCTTGCGATATAGAATTCCAATTGCCTCAACCTAATTATACGGTAAATACCTTGGCGCATTTACAAGATAAATATCCTGAAAATGAATTTTCATTGATTATGGGGGAAGACAACTTAAAGTCTTTTCACAAATGGAAAAACTACGAGGTAATTCTTGAAAATCACGACATTTATGTTTATCCAAGAGTAGATGAAAATGGTCAAACGAATAATAATAGTGAAAAATATGGTTTCAAAAACCATCCTAAAGTTCATTTTATAGCCGCTCCTATCGTTGAAATTTCGGCTACTTTTATTAGAAATTCCATCAAAAACAAAAATAATATTCAGCCGCTTTTACCAAATAAAGTTTGGGAATATATCGATTATAATAATTTGTATAGAAAGTAGTACCGGTGCTTTTGCATTAGGGATGGCAGTGTAAATCCCACACTTTTTAGTGTGGATTGCAGCGTACAGCGCGACCGAACTGGAACGATAGTGAAAGTGGGGAAATGCCCAAATTATTATAGTGTTTAAAACCCTAATATTAATTTTGCGATAGAGAAATAGATAAGAATTCCGCAAATATCGTTACTTGTAGTGATAAAAGGACCTGTTGCCAAAGCAGGGTCAATATTAAATTTATTTAACAGTAATGGTATAAATGTTCCAATTAGTGAGGCAATTATTATTACTGAAATCAATGCAGTTGTTACAATAACTCCAATAATTACTTCAACATTTAGAAGGAAATGACTCCCTAAAAATAAAATAGTAGCCAAAATAATTCCGTTCAATAAACTCAAGGAAACCTCTTTTATTAATCTGTTAAATAAGGTGCCACTTAAGGAATCATTAGCTAGACCTTGTACAATAATTGCCGAAGATTGTACCCCAACATTTCCAGCCATAGCGGCAATTAATGGGGTAAAAAAGAATAAGTTTCCGTGTAACAGCATTGCGCCTTCAAATAATCCCAATACTTTCACAGAAATAAACCCCCCTAGAAGTGCTAAAACTAACCATGGTAATCGCGCTTTGGTGTGTTCAATAATACTATCATCGGCTTCAATATCTTGAGAAATACCCGCTGCCAACTGGTAATCCTGATCGGCTTCTTCTTTAATTACATCTACGATATCATCGATGGTAATTCGACCTACTAAACGATCTAATTCGTCTATTACTGGAATAGCTTCCAGGTCATATTTTTGCATAATTCTGGCTACTTCAACGTCTTCAGTAGTGACTTTTACAAAATTTAATTTACGAATATAGACTTCACTAATAGGCGTTTTAGCCGATGTTGTAAGCAAATCTTTTAAAGAAAGTCGCCCCAATAATTTGTCCTGCTCATCAACAACATAAATGGAATGTACTCTGGAAATATTTTCCGCTTGGATTCGCATTTGCTTTATGCAGGTAAGGACGTTCCAATTTTCATTAACTTTTACGAGCTCTTTGTGCATCAAACCCCCAGCGGTATTTTCATCGTAACGCAATAAATCGACAATGTCTTTTGCATGTTCAACGTCTTGAAGTTCCGAGATTACTTCCTGTTTTTTACTTTGGGAAAGTTCGGCGATAATATCGGCAGCATCGTTGGTATCTAATTCGTCAAGCTCTTCAGCAATTTCTTTTGGTGATAATCGGCTTAAAATGTTTTCTCTTAAATCATCATCTAACTCAAGAAGAATTTCTGCCGTTTTATCACTGTCTAGGACTTTGAAAATATAGGTAGCTTCGTTGAAATCTAATTCGTCAAGGATTTCGGCAATATCAGCATGGTGCAAATCATTAAGTAAGGATTCCAATTGGTGGTCATCCTTATTTTTGATTAGTTCTTCTATTTGAACTAAAAGCTCTTTACTGATTTTAAACTGCATCGGCTTCTATTTTTTGAGTGAGTTCAATGAATTGTTGCACGTTCAACTGCTCTGGACGAAGGTCAAAGATAGTGTCTTCTCGCAAATTATCCGACAAATTTAATGTTTTTAAACTATTGCGCAATGTTTTTCTGCGTTGTTGAAATGCCGTTTTTACAACCGTGAAAAATAATTTCTCACCGCAAGGCAAACTAAAATCTACTTTACGTCTTAATCTCAATACCCCCGATTTCACTTTTGGTGGCGGATTGAAAACATGTTCGTCTACAGTAAATAGGTAATCTGCGTGATAGAATGCTTGCACTAAAACTGACAATATTCCGTAGGCTTTAGTTCCTTTTTTCTCACAAATTCTTTCGGCAACTTCCTTTTGAAACATCCCTGCGAATTCTGGAATTTGGTTCCGGTATTCTAGGGTTCGAAAGACAATTTGAGTAGAAATATTGTATGGAAAATTCCCAATTATTCCGAATTGTTTGCCTTCAAAAGTTTCATTTATATTGTATTTCAAAAAGTCTTTAGATATTATTTTACCTTTCAATTTTGGGAAGTTGTTTTCTAAATAGGTCACCGATTCTGTGTCGATTTCAATAACATAGGTTGTAATGGGTTTATCTAATAAATACTTGGTTAATACTCCCATTCCAGGACCTATTTCTAAGACTTCTTCATAACCTTCAAAGTTCAAAGTACCAGCAATTGCAGCAGCAATACTTTCATCATTTAAAAAATGCTGTCCTAGGTGTTTTTTTGCTTTTACTTTTTCCATAATTCTTATCTGGCAAATTAAGTCTATTTTTTATAACCGATTTTCGCCCTTTCAATTTTTGTTTCCTTCTTTTCAATTAATTCGTCAAGATACTGAAAAACCAGTTCGATATTTTTTCCTTGATTTTCAATTTTCTTTTTAATTGTTTCCACATCCAATCTTAGTTCAGTAGTATCCACAAGCATTCGTCTAATTTTTGTAAATATTCTAATAATTTGAATATTTGTTTGAATGGCTTTTTCACTGTTCAATACACTCGAAAGCATCAAAACTCCATGTTCTGTAAAAACCATAGGTGCATACCTTAATCCCATCTTTTGTGAATTGGAGGTCGCAAATTGCGACCTCCAATTTTCAAATTCTTCTTTGGTCAATTCAAACATAAAATCTTCGGGAAATCTTGATAGATTCCTCTTAACTTGTTCTTTTAACCTTTTGGTTTCTATACTATAAAGTGAGGCCAAATCTCTGTCTAACATAACTTTTTGGTTTCTCAAAAAGTATATTTTATTCAATACAACATCATCAGGAATTATAGAAATTTCGGTGCTCATAGTTATAATTTTTTGGTGTATATTTTAATTTGGAGGTCGTAATTTGCGACTTCAAGTTTGTATAGTAATAGTTACTAATGTTCCGAAATTAACTCTAATTCTGTTCTGAATGCCAACATTTTATCGCCAAACAATGCCGCTCCTTCTTCTCTTAATCTTGGCGCATCTTCTTCGTAATACCTTTGAAGCAGCTCTTTATTATTTGTTGTATATTGAATGGAATAGGTAACTCCGCCCATTTCTTCCTCAATAAGTACTTTTACCATTCTAGCCGAGGTAAATTTGCCCGTTGCCAAAACATCATTTATGTGTTTTTCTTGCATCCAGCTCATCCATTGGTCATGAACACTTTCGTGAATGTTAATTGTTACGTTGTAAATTATCATTTTTTAATGTTTAATCGTTATTTAGTTTAACCGAATTTACGATTAACCTAATAAATTTATAGTTCTTTATTGTCTCCCCGAAGTTCCCTATATTTTTTTCTAGCTTCTACATAATAAATACTGTCTTGGTGATGAAATACTAATTTTTCATAATTGGACTTCGCTTTTTCTATATCAATGACTCTTTTACTGTAAATCTCAGCACTAAAAAATAAGGCTTCATCAATATGAATGTCCTCAGGATGAAGGTCAATAATTTGTTGGTATTGGCTTAAAGCCAATTGATAATCGCCTAATCTCTCATGAATTTTTCCTATTCGGTATAACGTAACACTTTCAATTTCTTTCCCTTTAAAATTCTTTAGAATTTCTTGAAATTGCGAAAGCGCTTCTTGGGGTTTATTTTGATAAATCAAATAATCGCCTCGAGCAAATTGTTTTAAAGCTGTTTGTGTTGAATCAGCTATTGTATTATCATTAATTAGTAGGAAATACTCCAAAGCATCATTAGCGATTAATTGCGAAGAAACGGCTTTTAGTTCTTTAAATTGTTTCAAAGCCCAAACAAAATCTCCTTTAAAATAACTTGTTTTCGCTGACTTTAAAGTAGCTTCGTGCCCTATCACATCGTTTTTTAAATCTTCTTCTATTTGCGAATAATAAAGTGAGGCTTGATTGAATTTTTCTTCGAATAAAAAAATATCTGCCAATTCCATTTTTACATCTGCCTTTTGATATTCGTCTAGTGGAAGCTCCAAAGCCGTATTCAAAATCGCTTTCCCTTGCGTAGGATTCTTCATTTGAAAAGTATTAAAATGCGCTTTCAAAAGTTGTAATTTTAATGAATAAGGAGTAATCCCATACTGATTCAATAAAGAAACGAGGTCTTTTTCTATTTCCGAATAATCTTTGATTGCGGGATCATTTATTTTCATTTCAGTAAGAAAATAGTACGCCTGCATTTGTAATTCAGCATCTTTAGTGTTTTCCAAAATAAATGCAAGAATCTCTTTTACCGTTTCTTTATCCTCTTCTTCAATAGATATTTGAACCAGATTTACTATGTTGTATAACGATTCCGGATTTCTTTTATAAATGGCTTTTTCTTGTATAAATGCTTTTCCAAATTCCTTTTGTTGAACATAAAACCAACTCAAATATTGATTCCAAAAAACCTCTTGGCTTTTTTGAATTCTGATTAAAAGTGCTTTACGAAGCGACTCCTTAAACTTTACATCGGCATTTTCAGTCATAAATCGGGTAAATTGATTTTGAACCAAAATCAGATTTTGAGGATTCCTGTAGGACTCCTCCAAGAACATTTCAATCATTTGATCTGTTTGCCCATTTTGCCCATACAATACTGCCATTTGAAAATTAAAATTCATTTTTGGATCAATTTCTAAAGCAATTTGATAGGCTTGCAAAGCATAATCGATCAATACTTTCTTTTCGAAAACAGCTGCTATTCCGTATACTTCTGAAGGCATTTTTTTAATTTTATCTAGCGCTTGTTCGAAGTATTTTTTTGCTTTTCCCTCTTCTTTTTGAAGTTGGTAGTTTGCTCCTAACTCTACTAAAAGATAACTTTGTTTGAATTTATTATAACGCTCTACTATCGCTTTTTCAGCAACCTCATATTGTTTGAGCTGCTGGTAACATTCTACTGATTTTTGGAAATAATATCCATTTCCTGGTTGTGAAGCCAATAAATTTTGAAATGAAACGAGCGCTTTTTCAAATTCTCCTTTTTCAAAATAGTTCATCGCCAATTGGTCGTTTTGCGAGAAACCAATCAGGAAATAAAAAAAAGAAAAAAGAAAAAATATTTTTTTCATTTCAAAATGTTTTAAAAAGACAATGTACTAAAACAACCCTTTTTGTGTCATATTAGTACATTGATTTCAATGACAAACTAATCTTAGTCGATCAAATCAAAACCGGTGTATTTTCTCAAAACTTCAGGAATTACGATACCTTCTGGCGTTTGATAGTTTTCTAATATCCCAGCTAAAACTCTTGGCAATGCCAATGAACTACCATTTAGGGTATGTGCCAATTGGTTTTTGCCGTCTTTATCTTTATAACGTAATTTTAAACGATTGGCTTGAAAAGTTTCAAAATTTGATACTGATGAAATTTCTAACCAACGATCCTGTGCTGTAGAAAACACTTCGAAATCATAGGTTAAAGCAGAAGTAAATCCCATATCTCCACCACAAAGGCGAAGAATTCGATACGGTAATTTCAATTCTTGCAAGATCATTTTCACGTGTTCCACCATTCCTTCCAAAGCTGCATATGATTTTTCAGGGTGTTCAATTCGAACAATTTCCACTTTATCAAATTGATGCAAACGGTTCAATCCACGAACGTGAGCTCCATAAGAACCAGCCTCTCTTCGGAAGCAAGGGGTATAAGCCGTTGCTAAAACTGGCAATTCATTTTCATTTAAAATCACATCGCGAAATAAGTTGGTAACCGGAACTTCTGCAGTTGGAATTAAAAATAAATTATCGGTTGCATCATGGTACATTTGCCCGTCTTTATCTGGTAATTGTCCGGTTCCATAAGCCGAAGCTTCATTAACAAGATGTGGAACTTGGTATTCTTTATAACCGGCATCAGTGTTTTTATCTAAAAAATAAGCGATTAATGCTCTTTGTAATTTGGCTCCTTTTCCTTTATAAACTGGGAATCCAGCTCCGGTGATTTTATTTCCCAATTCAAAATCAATGATATCGTATTTTTTAACCAATTCCCAATGCGGTTGAGCACCTTCATGCAAAACAGGAATGGTTCCTTCTTGAAAAGTAGTTATATTTTCTTCTGGTGTTTTTCCTTCGGGCACTAGATCTGCTGGTAGGTTTGGAAGAGTGTATAATTTTTCTAATAATTCATTTGCCAACACATCTGCTTTTTCAGATAATTCCTTACTTTTTTCTTTTAGAAGAACGGTTTTCTCTTTTAATATTGTCGCTTTAGATTTTTCTCCAGATTTCATTAAATCACCTATGTCTTTGGACAATTTATTAGATTCAGATAAAATGTTATCCAATTCTACTTGGGTAGAACGACGTTTTTCATCCAATTGAACTACTTCAGTAACTGTTGCTTTGGCATCAAAATTTCTTTTGGCCAACGCTTTGATTACTTTTTCCTGATTTTCTCTAATAAATGCTATTTGTAACATATCGTAATTTTTATAAATCTTAAATTTATTTTAAGACTAAGTGGCAAATTTAATGATTTGTTTCGAATGTTGCTATTTTAAAATAAGGGTAATTTCTAAATAGTTAAAGCAAAAAAGACTGCTCAATAGAACAGTCTTTTGCTTTTTTAAAATATATGCTTTATCATTTATAGCTAGTTGCTAAACATTCTGTATTCCCTCAATCTTTGGGGTGATGAAAAATGTTGTTTATCTACCAATAACCAACCAGTCCAGCTACGATTTGTATTCGCCACGGGTGTTTGTGAATCAAAGATATAAAATGCTTTTAATTTAAACCTATTTCAATGTAAACAGGTAAATGATCGGAAGGGTATTTTAAATTTTTCGAGTCACTCAAAATGGCATGTTTTTTAACTTTTAGATTACTTTTTTTTGATAAAAAGATATAATCAATTCTTTTACTAACCTCTTCATTGTGCTTAAAACCGTTAAAGGTACCTTTTGGACCAAACGGTTTTTGTTCGGAAATATCTTGACTGTCAATCATACGTTTTTTTAAATTGACAATTCGTTCTTCTGTAGGCTCCGAATTGAAATCACCCATAAAAATAACAGGATAATTTTTTATATTGAGTTCTGAAATTTTAGAAAGAATTAAACTAATAGATTTAGTTCTTGCCAGTACCCCTATGTGATCTAGATGCGTATTAAAAACCCAAAAAGTTTGCTTTGTTTTTTTATCTGTCAAAAGTACATAGGTACAAATTCTATTTAAAGCAGCATCCCAACCTTTAGAAATAATTTCTGGGGTTTCGGACAACCAAAAAGTGTTTTGTTCCAATATTTTGAAATTATCTTTTTTAAAAAAGATGTTGGAAGATTCTCCTTTTCCAAAGCCATCCCTACCAATTCCAACATAGTCGTATTGAGGCAACATAGTTGAAATATCAGTAACTTGATTGGGCAATGCTTCTTGGATTCCGAAAACATCTGGTTCGTAGAAAGCCAATTGTGAGCATAGATATTCTCTTCGATTGAACCAAGAATTTTCTCCATCAGAAGCCACATCTAAACGAATATTATAGGTTATTAGTTTTACATTTTGTCCTGAAATTGAACTGAAAAAGACCAAAACCATCATAAATGAAAAGAGAGTTTTTTTCATAGGGATTGAAATCTATAGATTGTTTATGTAAATATAATTCATTTAAATCTATCGTATAAAAAAACGTCCCAATTTATTAAGACGTCTATTGTAATGACAATTGTATTTTATCCCTTCAAACTTGCGCTTAAATATTCTCTATTCATTTGTGCAATATAATCTAAAGAAATTCCTTTTGGACATTCTACTTCACAAGCTCCTGTATTGGTACAATTACCAAATCCTTCGGCATCCATTTGGGCAACCATATTAAGAACTCTGTCGGTAGCTTCTACTCTTCCTTGTGGTAACATTGCATATTGAGAAACTTTGGCAGCTACAAATAGCATTGCTGATGAGTTTTTACAAGTAGCAACACAAGCGCCACAACCAATGCAAGTTGCAGCATCGAATGCTCTGTCTGCATCTTTTTTTGGAATTGGAATAGTATTAGCGTCTACAGGGTTTCCTGAAGTATTTATAGACACGAAACCACCTGCTTGCTGAATTCTATCAAAAGAACTTCTATCGACAACAAGATCTTTAATGATAGGAAACGCTTTTGCTCTAAAAGGCTCTATATAGATCTCATCACCGTCTTTGAACATTCGCATATGCAATTGACAAGTTGGAATTCCTCTGTCTGGTCCGTGCGCTTCACCATTTATAAAAAGAGAACAACTTCCGCAAATTCCCTCGCGACAATCGTGGTCAAAAGCAACTGTATCTTCACCTTTTTGAATTAAATTTTCGTTTAGAATATCTAACATTTCTAGAAAAGACATATCGCTTTCGATACCATCAACAAAATAGTCAACAATTTTTCCTTCAGATTTGGCATTTGGCTGACGCCATATTTTTAATTTCATTTTCATTTTTAGAATGTATTAAGTATTATGAATTAAGTATTTAGACTTATTCAAACTTCTATTTATAACTACGAGTAGCTAATTTAATATTTTCGTAAATCAATGGTTCTTTGTGTAAAACAGCATCACTAGGTTTGCCTTTGTATTCCCAAGCCGCAACATAAGCAAAATTTTCGTCGTCACGTTGTGCTTCTCCATCTTCGGTTTGATATTCTTCACGGAAATGTCCTCCACAAGATTCGTTGCGATGTAGTGCGTCTTTTGCAAACAATTCACCTAGTTCAAGGAAATCAGCTACTCGTCCGGCTTTTGCTAATTCTGGATTAAAACTATCTGCAGTTCCAGGTACTATAACTTCTTTATAAAACTCCTCACGTAAAGCAGCAATTTCTTCGATAGCTTCGGTTAGTCCCTTAGCATTTCGAGCCATACCCACTTTATTCCACATTATTTTACCTAATTTCTTATGAAAATAGTCAACGGATTTGGTTCCTTTATTGTTTATAAATCGCTCTATTTGAGCTTTTACATTATTCTCCGCTTCCACAAATTCAGGTAAATCTGTAGAAATTGGTCCCGTTTTAATTTCTGGAGCCAAATAATCTCCAATTGTGTAGGGCAAAACAAAATAACCATCGGCTAAACCTTGCATCAAGGCTGAAGCACCTAATCTATTCGCTCCATGATCAGAAAAATTAGACTCTCCAATAGAAAAACATCCTGGGATGGTGGTTTGTAAGTTATAATCAACCCAAGTTCCTCCCATTGTGTAATGCACTGCTGGATAAATCATCATTGGAGAAGTATATGGATCTTCATCTACAATCTTTTCATACATTTGAAATAAGTTACCGTATTTGCTGGCAACAACTGCTCTTCCGAGCTTTATAATCAAAGCTTTATCATTTGGATCTAATCCTTTTACAAATGCTTGTTCTTTACCATAACGTTGAATGGCATCTGCAAAATCCAAGTAAACCGCTTCACCGGTTTTGTTAACACCAAAACCTGCGTCGCAACGCTCTTTTGCTGCTCTCGACGAAATATCACGAGGAGCAAGATTTCCAAAAGAAGGGTATCTTCTTTCTAAATAATAATCTCTTTCCGATTCTGATAAATCGGTTGGTTTTTTCTTTCCTTCACGAATTGCTTTAGCATCTTCTAATTTAGCAGGAACCCAAATACGTCCGTCATTACGCAAGGATTCCGACATCAAAGTCAATTTCGATTGGTGATCACCTGAAACAGGTATGCAAGTTGGGTGAATTTGTGTATAACAAGGATTAGCGAAAAACGCTCCTTTTTTGTGAATTTTCCAAGCTGCAGTGGCGTTACTTCCCATGGCATAAGTCGATAGGAAAAATACATTCCCGTAGCCCCCTGAAGCAATAACAACAGCGTGAGCAGAGTGTCGCTCTATTTCTCCTGAAACTAAATCACGAGCAATAATTCCTCTTGCTTTTCCGTCAACAACAACTAAATCTAGCATTTCATGACGTGCATGCGATCTTATCTTTCCACGACCTATTTGGCGGTTCATCGCTGAATAAGCTCCAAGTAATAATTGTTGGCCTGTTTGTCCTTTGGCATAGAATGTTCTGGCTACCAATGTTCCTCCAAAAGAGCGGTTGTCTAATAACCCGCCATACTCTCTAGCCAATGGAACGCCTTGCATTACACATTGGTCGATAATATTAGTTGAAACTTCAGCTAAACGGTGCACATTTGCTTCACGAGAACGATAATCGCCTCCTTTAATTGTATCATAAAACAAACGGAAAGTAGAATCTCCATCGCCTTGATAATTCTTAGCGGCGTTGATTCCTCCTTGAGCAGCGATTGAATGTGCGCGACGTGGAGAATCTTGAAAGCAAAATGTTTTAACATTATATCCTAATTCTGCCAATGTTGCGGCTGCAGAGCTTCCTGCCAGTCCAGTTCCCACAACGATAATATCGATATTACGTTTGTTCGCTGGATTTACTAAATTGATATGATTTTTATAATTTATCCATTTGTCCGCGATTGGACCACTAGGAACTTTTGAATCTAATGCCATTATAATTAAATATTAAATATGATTAAAATGATGAAATAATGCAATAAAAATAAAACCAAAAGGAACTACTATTGCAAAAGCATATCCTAATTTATGTAATGATTTTGAATATTTATTGTTAAACCCTACAGATTGAAATGAAGAATTGAAACCGTGCCACAAGTGCATTGACAACAATACAAATGCTAATGAATACAATCCTGTACGAATTGGGCTTTCAAATTTATGGACTAACTCTTCATAATATCTGTTTTCATCGATAACATTTACTGAAATATATTTATAATTCATTTCAGCAAACCAAAAATCGTACATGTGCAGTCCTAAAAAAGCCAACACTACTACTCCAGAAATAATCATATTTCTTGAAGTCCAAGATGCGTTTGCTGCACCATTATAATTCGCGTACTTAACTGGTCTAGCACTTCTGTTTTTCAAATCTAAAACAAACCCCATAACGAAGTGAAAAACAACTCCAGCAATTAAAACTGGCTGCATTACAAATTGAATAATCGGATTGTATCCCATAAAATGAGACATCATATTGAATACCTCTTCACTGAATACTGATGTTAAATTGATGAAAAAATGAAGTGATAAAAAGGAAATTAAAAAAAGTCCCGAAAGTGCCATTGCAACTTTCTTTGCAATTGAAGACTTTAGAAATGAAGAATTGGCCATGATAAAATCAATTTTTATTTTTAAATAGTGCACAAAAATAATCATTAATAAAACATACTACAACCTTTTCGTAGTAATTTATAATGATTTTAAGGTGATTTTGACAATTGTTTAATTAATGTTGAATCCAGTTAAAATAATTCAATGAAGTTTTGAATAATATGCAAAAAATGAAATTTCATTTTGTTCAATTAATAGGTTTTAGTGGCGTCTTCGTCAATTACAATAATGAAATTGGCTTTACCTAAATATTCGGGTTCTAATTTGGAGATATCGCTTTGAGAAACGGTGGCAATAGTTACAATTTTAATATTCGGATTTTGCTGTTTTAAATACCAATTAATTCCTTCGAAGTTATCACTATGGTAAGAACCGTTGTAATGCATAAATAAGGCATTTTCTTTACGGTTTTTAGCAATAAAATAAGCCATTGTCGCGTCTTTTGAGGCTTGAGCTTTAGGCAAA
>Ga0315908_10002874_pt1 | contig 12515 bp, 14 predicted proteins | sample LakEriMetagenome_12_FD_203520 | JGI IMG/M metagenome (GOLD analysis project Ga0315908, IMG submission 203520) | Freshwater fungal communities from buoy surface, Lake Erie, Ohio, United States - Buoy 4 MA124 | ecosystem: Environmental > Aquatic > Freshwater > Lake > Lake biofilm | place: USA...
ATGCCTCTGGATCACCACGGCATGCAAACAACACAAATCGATGTGCGAGCATGTTGATGCGTGTATTTATCTTTGTGCTCCCGTCATTTGCCTTATGGCTGCCCATGTACATAGTAGCATATCCCTCGCTAGTGCGGTAGACACTAGAGGTTTTGCTTGCTGCTGCTGCCGTACCGGCGGCTGCTGCTGCCGTACCGCCGGCTGCTGCAGTACCACCTGCTGCTGCTGCTGCAGTACCACCTGCTGCTGCTGCTGCAGTACCAGCTGCTGTTGCTGCTGCAGTACCACCTGCTGCTGCTGCTGCCGCTGCCGTACCGCCGGCTGCTGCAGTACCACCTGCTGCTGCTGCAACTGCTGCAGGGAACTGCAACGGCATGCAGAAGGAATCACCCCACGGCGGCTTGTGCTCAGGTGCCACATAGCTGCTTGTGCACATGGGCATGAGCACATACAAAGCATCGTTTGCTTGTTGTGTGGTCATGCTGTAGGGAGCAGCTGTCAAGAGGGCCATTGTTGTTGCCCACCCAGCGTGCTGATGCTTTGGCACATGCCGGAGCGCTTCAGGGAGCATGCTACCGAGCTTTGCCAAAGCATACAACGTGGCTGCTGACGACGGCAAGTCATGACGCCAGAGAGCATGGCTAGGTTGTGTACCAACCGGAGGTGTGAGCGTCCGGAGGGGCTCTGGCAAGGCTGCAAGCTGCTTTTGCATATCCGCGTGTACACGCTTGACGCCTTTACGCTCCACTTTATTATTGGCCTCATTGTAGTCAGGCTTAGACCACTGCTCGCTAGCTGTTGGTGCTAGGTCGAAGCGCTGCATGTGCTCCTGCATGTTTTGAGGCAGGCGTGTGTGCCTGACCCGCTTGCTGCGCGTGCCGCCCTGCCGCCCTTGCCTCCTCTTCTTATTGCGTGGAGGTGGTGGTGGCGGCTGCTGGGAGGTACTCGCTCCATTGCTGCCTGCACGGATGGTACGTTTGGGTGGCGGCGATGGTGCCTGCGGGTTGGACCTCCGCCGGATCGCCTTTATGCGAGCACATGTGTTGTTGTAGTAGTACCAATGCGGCGGCGAAGGCGCTTCTGGTGTTGTTGTCGGCGGTGGCGCTGCTGCTGCTTGTTGTGGTGCATTGAGCGCTGCTGCTGCTGCTGCTGCTGCTGCTGCTGCCGCTTCCTGCGCTGCTGCTTCTGCTGCTGCCTGCGCTGCTGCTGCCTGCGCTTTGAGCGTGCGATCGTTTTTCCTGCCCGGTGGTCGCCCCATGCAGATCCTAAAGCCCGAGATGCTGATTTTGCCCTATTCTCTCACCTGCACACATGAAGGCACATGCATGCACGCGCATGTCAAGACGTTTCGTGCGGTGCACACTCAAAGCGCAGTGGGCACGATGTGTCTAAGCGGACCAGGCCAATGCATGCATATTAATATATGCGCTAATACAAATATTTTGCTTTATTTGCAGGTGCCTACCTATTGTCCATTTGGCCACAGGTGATCCTGGCTGGCTGGTTGCACCTCTAGGCTTGGACTCTCTGCAGATAAATATAAATAAACATACAAAAGATCAATTGAAGAAAGCATATTGCGAAGCATCCCTGCCTGACCATACAAAAGTTGAGGCCGATGCAATTGAGCGCCGCTGAGTGAAGCAGGGATAATGTGAGTATACAGGAGCATTTATGACAGCATCTGTTATATAAAGTATCATATAGTCTTGCTGGTGCTGTTGCATTGGGCACAGTCAGTTCAAGTCAAGCATAATAATAATAGCAGAGCCCAGAACCTCACCTTGGCGCAAAGAAGAAGAAGAGCAAGTTAGTTGCTGTGGTTGAAGGGACCTTTTTCACACGCCTAAATGGCTGCAATAAGGAAAGCAAGGAAAGTGAACGTCGGTTAGGCAATGCATGAGCAGGAAAGTGGAAAGGCAGCAGCCGCATGAACTTTTGAGGAAGTAAGTATATATCAGGTTGCACGTAGCCACGCACAAAACAGAATGAAAGCCTGTGGCATGCAGCCGGGCGGGTGAGCGTTGATAGATGATGGCGCCCGCTTCCACCAACTTCAACATGGCATGGCTAGGCTAGCAGCATGTGTGCATGGTTGCAAGGTGCCTAGATGGGCATGCAGCAAAGCACCTTGTGCTGCTCACCTCTGGCAATGCCGAGCTGATTGACGGGTGCCCTTGCTGTCCTGCTCCTTGCTGTGCTCCTTCTGCATGAATGAATTGAATGGAATGGATGAATGTAGACAAATGCAAAAACCTGGCTGTGAGAAGGTCATGCGTGAGCGAGAGCGCAAGAGCGGCATGCTTGATGATGATGTGGTTGCTGGTGAAAAACAGTGGGCACCTGACTTGCGGATGGCGTGATAATACGTTCACGCTACCACAAACATTCTCACCTCTAATGTGTGGCCGCTCTGCAGTTTGAAGCGGCCACCCCACCCCCGCTTGCTTGGAGCCTTGCTGCCTGCCACCTGCATGAGCCCAATATCCATTCCTATTAATGCTAATATCAGCATGAGGAACATAGTGGGAATGAGTATGCCTCTTAGTTGGTGCTGCGCGGACACCTTGGAAGCGAAAAGTGACCAGATGTTTGCTTTGCCGTGGCCGGCAGCATGCAGGGCAAGCAGTTAATACGGCAATATGCAATGTAGCAAGATCAAGGAGGCCTGGCCTTTCCTACCACAAGCTCTTCTCGGTTTTGGTAGGTGGTGCGTGCTGATGCGGTGCTCGGCGGTCCTATTATTGAGTTGACCTGCAGGGAGGCAAGAGCAGATATATTAATTTGCATGTCCAGGAGTTGCAATGAAGGGCAAGGAGGATGGAATGCACCGCTTGCAGGTTTGCCTGCGGCCGTGAAGATGGGCATGAGGTTGCTTTGCGCTTGCAGCTGCTGTGCCCATGGGCATGCAAACAGTGGAATTGTGGTGTGCTGTGTGTGTGCAAAAAAAAATTTCTCCCTGCGGGGCCTACCTGCAGCAGCTGTGCAGCTGCTTCTCAACAACCCATCATGCTTGCGTTGGGTAGGGTTGTTGGCACCTGCTAGGCTTGGAGTCAGCACCTGGAGCATGGCAGAGAAACACGAGGCACCACGCTTAGAATTGAGCGGTGCATAGGTGGTGGTGGTGGTGGTGGTGTGTGTGTGTGTGTGTGTGTGTGGCTGCGTGCAGCTGTCCTGTCCTGGGTGGCCATTGGGGGGGGCTTGTGTGGGTGCTTGCGCCCCGCCCGGGTGTGCGTTTGGTGCAGTGCTGCGCGTGGTGCTGCGGTATGTGAGTTGTATTGCTTGTTAATGTCGCGTCCGCGTGCGTGGCGCGTGTGTGTGTGTGGCTGCGTGCGGTCATGGGCGGTGGCAATGTGCCTGTTTGTTGTTTGAATAAAAGTGCTCCGCGGCGCGCCCTGTAGCTGCGGGCGTGTGGTGGGGCTGTTGGGGGTTTGTTGTGTTCGGCTGCGAGTGTGCGGTGCACCGGGAGCTGGGAAACTGCGGGTGGTTGGTGTGTGCATGATGGTGCATGGGCGTGCTTACTTGGGGTTGGGGCTCGCGTTGGTGTGTGGGCTTCAACGGCTCGTCCCGCCTTGGGTGCCTGCTTTAGCCGAGAACAGATCCACTGATTGCGGGCCCTGCGGGGCCCGCAACACTGGGCTGGATGTTAAAGGGGCGCAAGGTCTGTGTTTTGAGCTTGGTTTCAGGGTGTGGTTTGGGTCGCGCAAGGGTGTTCAAGTTTGTTGCCCTAGAGTGGTGGCGTGGCGTAACTTCATGTGGCGTTGACTCGTATTCAAGTGTGCTTGTCGCTGGGTCGCTGGGCTATTTGCTTGCGGTGGCGGGTTGTTGGTCGCTTCTTTATCGTCCTGGTTTCTTTTTTGTGGGCCTCTGCTGCTGGGGAAAAAGCCCTGGGCAAGGGTTGTCTAACCTCCTTGAGCCTACCCATTGCCCTTTCCTCCCGCCCTCTGATATGTATTATTTCTACTGGCCAGTCATTCTTGCTGCTGTATTTCTGCGCCCTCAGGTGGGTGCCAGGCCTGCGGTGTCGCTCTCTTTCCATGGGCAATGGCCCCTGCTTGGTAGGTTCTATCCCTGCAAGCCCACCTAGGCTAGTTTAGAGTAGGTCATAGGCAGCTTCTGGAGCAGCAATTTGGAGCTTTGGAGCTGGAGCCCAGTTTTGGAGGTGCTGGCTTTGGTGGGCGGCGTTTGCAGCATTTGTGTTTGGACTGGCTTCTTCTTGCCAGGCTGGGCTGGAGGCAGCGAGCCAGGTGAGTTCCAATGGCACAACGTGGTGCTTTTTAGGAGGTTCTCTGGAGGATGTATATAGTTTGCCTCTTTGGGGGGGGGTTGAGGTCATGATGGTCGGGTCAGCAGGGGATAGTGAGTCGTCGAGGCCGCTGCTTATGCCCAGTTCTCTGCTGAATGTGTGGCTCATTAGGGGCTTTGTCGCGGGGTTTAGCCCCGTTATGGCGCGTGCTCAGCTGCCTGTAAAGCAGTGGAATTTTAGATTGCCTCTTCTCAGATCGTGCCTCTTACCTGCCCCCTAAGGGTGGTGCTCATGCTCTCTCTTTTTGCTGCAGGTTGCTGCGGAGCAGCTGTGTCTGGAAGGCTGCGGAGCAGCCATATGTAGCATCCAGAGGTGAGTTGCAAGCACAATTCTTGCATTGCCAGCTTCAATTTCAGAGGCTGGTGTGTTGGTTTGCTGGGCAGGCTCGTAGATTTGGGGTTCTGTGGTTGTATCACAGCTTTGCTGTCATTTCTGGGCGCTGGGTCTGCTGTCTCAGCCCTGCTGTGGCTGTTGCTTTCATTTCAGCGGCTGCATCATGCTTCTAGACCTCAGCATTTCTTCTCGTGCTGGACAGCTGGCTCTGCATTCTTGTCAGCGCATCGGCGGGGTTGTTGGGGAGCCGTGCCCGTGATTTTGCGTGGCTGCCTGTGGCCTGGGGTCACGGCGGGGCAATGCGCGCCATCGATCTAGGTTCAGGCAGCTAGGTTGCACCATACAGGGCTGCTGGGTGCTTGCGCGTTCGTCCATGGGGTGGCATAGGGGGCTGTGTGAGGCCTGCTCAAAGGCCGGGCCGTTTGGGGCTGTTGTTATATGTGGAGGCTTTGATTGCCTCCATTTCAGCGCATGCATGCCGGTGAGTGTAGACAGGGGCATGCTGCGAGTTGCAGCGGCAGCGGGCCTTGCCCATGGGGTCTGTAGGGTATATGGGGTCTGCTGGCTGACGCGCAGCTGGTCCATGTCTCGTGGTTGTGTGGTGATGGGCCTCCATTCCATGATGTGAGGGATTTGAGATGCTAGGTCATATTGTTGTTGCCTGGTCTGTGAGCGTTGCCTAGCTGCATCATGTATGCCTCCAGGGGTCAAGCCATACCTCTGGGTGCGGCTGCAGCAGCCTGGGCCTGCATCTGTGTTGCTGTAGCACGTGGTGCCAAGAATGTTGCGTGGATTGATGGAGTCCTCCCTTCTTTTCCTTTTTTCTGCTAGCCTCGTGCCAGCACAGCCCCCTTCCTGCCCTCCTGCATCTATCAGTGCCAGGCGCATCTGGCGTGCACCCTCACAGGCATGCTCTCACCTTCCTTCTGTCCAGCACTGACGTGATGCGCATTCTTTGTGTTGGGTTCAGGTGCTGGGCCTGGTCTAGCTGGAGCTGCAGCCAGGAGGACTGCTGGGGGAAGCCCACCAGGTAAGGAACGTGATTGCGCTGTCGCTGGGGTGCAAGTGGGGGCAAATCCTGACCTCCGCGGGATGGCGCCCGAAAAAAACTTTTTGTGGTGTGGTTTGCTGCCACTTGTGTGTCTGCACTGCTGTTTGCACCCCTGGGCATACACAAGCATATCGTGTTTATGCTGCCGAGCCTGAACAGGCATGCTCTCACCTTCCTTCTGTCCAGCACTGACGTGGTGCGCATTCATTGTGTTGGGTTCAGGTGCTGGCTGAGATGTTGGGCCTGGTCTAGCTGGAGCTGCAGCCAGGAGGACTGCTGGGGGAAGCCCACGAGGTAAGAAGCGTGATTGCGCTGTCGCTGGGGTGCAAGTGGGGGCAAATCCTGACCTCCGCGGGATGGCGCCCGAAAAAAACTTTTTGTGGTGTGGTTTGCTGCCACTTGTGTCTGCACTGCTGTATGCACCCCTGGGCATACACGAGCACATCGTGTTTATGCTGCCGAGCCTAAGGATGGCTGTCTCTCTGTTGCCCTGCAGGCCTCGCGGCGAAAACAAACAGGAATGCCGAGGTTGCCAGCCAGGACCAGCTGCTGCCTCCTGCTGCTGCAAGTGCTGCCCTGCAGGCAATATAGGTAGGCAACGTATAGACAGTGCTGCATAATTCCGGCCAGCTGTGCATAGCTGCATCTCCTCAGGTGCGTGGCAGCACCCTCATCAGCATGGACTGCTTTGTTGACCTGGTTTGACTGTATGTTCACTGGGGCTTAATAGGAACGAAAGCCTGTTATTGTTCATGTTCAGTAGCTCTTTTATGGTGGATGCCTGACGTGTGGGCTGCCTTGTGTGTGTGTTGCAGGCGGTGACGCCAATCTCAATTTTCTTCTGCTCAAAACAGCCAGCCCCCCTGGGCCTTGAGTGCACAGCTGCAGCAGCACCAGCGGAGAAGCTTCCTAAGGTAAATTGGGAGCTCAAGCGTGGTTGCTGTCCCTCTGCCCCTCCCTGCTTTCACCGCCACACTGATTGCCATGATCATCATCCCTTTAACCCACTTCACTCTTCTTTTCGAGGCTGCTGTGTGCAGCTGATGCACTGATAATTACCCTTGTACCTCTGTCCTTGCTCCTGTGGTGTGGCTGCAGGCGCGGAGCTGGTGTAAGGGTGTGGTTGATGTCCCACGTGCCCCGCTCATTGCGCCATTGCGCCCACTCGGGCACATGGCTGTCAACAGCCCAGCCTTTGAGCCTGTCACCCCGTGGCCCCTCATGAGCGCTAGGTAGGTCCATGTCCTTGTATATACCAATGTCGCACGCTGCGCTTGCACACAATAATGTCCAATGTCACCATGTGCGCCGCGGGTCCTTACGGATTGCAGAATTTTGTGGGGGTCAGTGTTGAGCTTGGTGTGCAAGCACGGCATGCGCCGCCGCCTCACTCCGCATGACGGTGCGCATGCAGGTACCCCTCCCTCGAGAGCGAGGAAGCGCTTGAGCTCTAGGAGAAGCTCCGGTGAGGGCATAAGCGGTGAGTTTGCATGAACTAGCCGGACGCCGTGTCGGTGTGTGTGATTGGGTGTGTGGGGTGAGACCATATGAGCGCACCGACAAGCCTAGCATAGCGGCGTGCCTAGCATATGAGCGTGTGCACCATGACATGCACGGGTGTGCCGGGCACCATAGCACGCAATGTGCGTCAAGCATGCACGTGCGCATACACGCCCACACGCCCACACGCCGTACACATGATGTGCATGCCGTGTAGGATGGTGCATGCACGTGGCCTAGTGGCCTAGTGGCCTAGTGGCCTAGTGGCCTAGTGGCCTAGTGGCCTAGTGGTGAGGAGGGAGGGGGGGGGGGGCATGAGCGGCGGGTGTGGAGGAGAGAGTGTGTGTGCGTGCCGGGGGCATGGCCTTGCAACGTTGCATTAGAGCATGTGCCTCTCCTCATGTGTGCGTGCATGCTCTCCTAGCGTTCATATATAGCCACACGTCATGCGGGCGAGTGTGGCGTGTGTCTCGCACGCATGGCGTGATAGGATGGTGCATACATGTGTCCACGCGTCGAGGCGTAAACATACGTGCTTGCCTATGCTATGCCTATGCCTATGCACTATGACATTCATCACCGTCGTTTCGATTGCATGCAGGTGGTGGCCGCACCTGGAGCAGGATCTTCTACCACAGCATCAGCGTCAGCCTCAGATGCGTGGCTGCTGGCTGCTGGCTGCGGCAAACACGCCATCATTTGGCGCCAAGCGGGCGTTGCGGGCGCCATGTTCCCGGCAGCAGCTGAAAGCACCTGCAGGTACGTTGTGATGTATCCGTATGAGTATATATGTGTGGCAGTATCCATTGTGTTTGTCCAGCTGTGGCTCGGCTATTGATTAGACCACTTGCCCTTGATGCAAGGGAGCGTACTGATCTTACGCGTATCCGGCTGCCCAGTTGGGGCTGCCAATAACACACATGTAATTGTGATTCAATGAACGATAACACGAAGCTTTATATGTCTTTTATCTGCAGGCTGCTGGCGGATACAACGGGCTTGGGTAAGAAACAGCAATGAGCAGTTGACCAGCAGGGCTACAGTAGCCGTGTCCTCTTTTTTAGGCAATGATTGCGGTCAGGATGATTGGTATTATCCTTTTGATAATTTATGCCATGAAGCGCGCTTGAGCGTGCTGACGTACTTTTGACTTTTTGTTCGCTTGCTGACCGTTGCTGAGCTGGTTGGGGTGTTTTAGTTTATCTTTCATTATCAAATCAATGGTATCTTTCGGTGCCATCATTTCTGCCCATCCTGTTTTGTGTGTGATGCTGCCCCTCTGCTTTTTCCAAAATGTTATGTAATGAGCTGCGCGAGAGCAGAGAGCAGGCACCTCTGCCCTTTCCTGTAACTCTTATAACATGTATAAGAGCAGCACACACACACCGTCCTTACAGCCCTTGCAGCTCTAACCGTATACTGACGGTATACTGACCGTATACTGACGGTATACTGACCGTATACTGACCAACCATACAGCAGACAAGAGACAGACATTGAAATGCAGGGAGTATAAACAATGCAATAGTATAATACGTATTATATATCATAAGTGTGCACACCATACACACACGGTTGGAAATAAGAAGAGCGGCTCAAGAAACTTTTTTCTATTTCAGAAAAAGCACACATGCGAATGCACATTGCACATGCTACACATCGTCCTCCTCCTGATCGTCCCCATCATCAGAGCCACCATAGATGGGGACCGGCTGCTTGCGCATGTGCTTGCGCCACCGGCGAATGCGTCCCGCCGCATGAGACACGCTGTCGGCGACATCGTTTGGCGCATAGCTGCGCACCCACTCCCGAGCACTGTTGCCCATGATGCGAGCATCGTCCTCGATGTCACTCTCACAGTCCAGCTCCCTCAAGCCCTTCACAAGGTGTGATACGTGCACGTGTCGCATCATCCGAGGTGTGAGTACGTCCCAGGGTGCATCCGTTGCACCCTGCATATCAGTGAACATAGTGCACAAGGCATTGCCATCCATGGCCCTTGCTGTGTGGGTCTGAAAGAACTGAGGAGGCCGTCTGCTGGACGGCTTAGCGGATGCCTCGACCCGCTTCTTCCCCCGCTCGTTGTACAAGTCCCAGAGTGCTGACGTGGTGCCTGACAAGTTGAAGCGGATGACTTCGCCCTTGAGATGAGATGTTTTGTGGTGGGGCAAGCACACCTGCTTCACACGCTTGCCTTTGGAGTGAAGCAGGTGCCGCCACCGTTGCTTGGCAAGTTGGGGTGGCTGTGGTTGCGGCTGCGGCTGCGGCTGCGTGTGATGTGCAGCAGCTGCGTGCGCACCAGCAGCTTGCGCTGTGGCTGCGGCGAATAAGGAGGTGACATCATTGCGCGCACCAGCACTGAGGGCTGTCGTGGTAGCAAGATGGCTGCTGGCAGCACGCCCGGCGAGTTGTGCAACACCAAGCTGAGTGGTCTCCTCGTCTGAGTCCATGTACTGAGAGCCCTCCTCGGCATCCTCAAAGTCATCATCCTCACCACTAGTGTCACTGATGCTGTCGCTGCTGCAGTCGTCACTGCCGTACAAAGTGTCTAGCTCACGCACAATGTTACCACAACATCTGTTTTGATGGGCCATGGCGTGGTGCTGGGCGGGCGCATTACGCAGCTCACAGTCGGGGTTGACACATGGAGGTGGTGTCGCCCCGGCTGGGACATACACCAGCATGAGCAGGCTCATCAAGCGCATGGGTGGCACGTGCTGGCCGCTGAAGAGGCTAATCAACAACACATCTCGCAACCGTAATGCAAGGCTGAGCGGCAAGTCGCCATGTGTTGCATACACGGCAGCCAGCGTACTGCGTTGCAGCTCCCGCAACCACCAGTACACATCCTCCTTATCAGGGAGGGTGGGGCGTGGCCGCCTGACGTACGACATTTGGCCCAAGTTGTTGTACGCACGGTGAATGAAGTCACGGGAGTCCTTGACGTGTTGTACCTGGCATACAAGCATACGGCCATTGTCAAACCATTTGATTATGTTTCAATCATTCTGTTCGTGTATATAAATATGCTTGATTTTGATTATAGGTGTCTCACTTGTTATGCTAGTGCAGTACTGCTGTACGGTGTACTGCAACGAAGGGTGCGGTACGGTACAGTCGTATGTAGGCGGTGTGATAACAACAGGTCTTACCTTGGCAGCAGCACCAATAGCATCTGCCAAGAGGATGTACTCGAGCACGCCACGCATGTTGCAACACTTGAGTCGAATCTCATGCGGCGTCATGCGGCGCGCTCTCAAGTATGATATGAAGCCCGATACCACCTTGCCGTTGGTGAGAAGCAGTACGGACAGGGCATGGTACGGCACGTTGTGCCACCTGCAGCAACATACAACATGCATGCATGCATGTGAGTAGGTTCGGCGGTACTTGTACTACAACACGCACGATGTCATAGCACACATGACACACATGTGAACACAACACGCTTACCGTTGTGCATAGAACGCCAATGCTTTCAGTATCCCTACGTAGTTGTTCTTGAAGGTAGATTGCTTGACACGCCTGCCTAGGCGCATGGAGTTGGGGCTGGAGTACCACTCCTGCAAGCGCTCAATCTCACGCGATATCGGTGCATGCTTCCATGCGTCGTCTGGGAAGATGTGCCGTGCACCTGCTTGCGTGCCTGTGATGACGAGTGGCTGTGGCATAGCAGCGAGTGGACTGAAGCACTCAGCATCGGTGTAGTAGTACTGAGTCCTCACTGCATCGTCAAGTGACCCAAGACGCTGCGCGTGCGCTGGCCCAAGCTGCAACGCCGCGGCGGCGGCAGCAGCAGCTGCAGCACTGAATGCATCTGCTTGCGCCGCGAGTGATGGAGTTGCTGTGTCCGTGGTGGCAGCAGCCACTGCAATGTCTACGGCACGCATGTCTCTGAATACAGAGCAGGCCAACCGTAAGCGCTGCCTGAGACCAACCTCTAGAGAGCCACGGTTGGCCATATCTCCGAGAACACCAGCCACCATTACATGGCTCACTAGCGTGACACGCTTGAGGCTATGAGCCACCAAGCCTAGGTCCTTGAGTGCTGTCAGTGTTGGGCCTGCTTGGAGTGTGTCATACTCCGTGTGATGCTGAACATACTGGCTCCGGCTAGACAGTGCATTGTTGAGTGCACTTGGAGTGGCTGAGGTGCATCCTGCAACGAGCACCGCCACCTGCTGCCACACAAGGAATAGCTTTTTGTGACCGCCACGGCCTCTGCCGTTGTACCGCTCCACCACAGCCATAGTGACCGGCTCATCTGACATGCCAGCGAGCGGCATAGGGATGCTATATAACACATAGGAGTTCCCCTGCAACAATAATGAAATGTAAATGTAGTCAATGACACGCGTGGATGTGTAGGCGTCACAGTGGGCAACACGTGCAGCGTGCATGTACGTGTGTGCTGTCGGTTTCTATGCGTGCACATGGCGGCTGGGGTTCTAAATAAGCATAGGAAATCTAAAAAATGATAAGAAATCACTGGGCGAAGGCTGTAGGTCCAATCCTATTCGAAACGGTGAGAAAATCCATTTTAGGGCTTGGAAGTTTAGGGGAGTAGGGTTTGTACGGCAGACTGCGTGGCGTGATGGCACACATGCTCTCACCATCGGCGACAAAGGCACTCATGCGAACATGCTGCAAATGCTAAGAATGATGCCCGTATTACACATTTCACGTTGCACCCACTCTTACTTGAGCGTTCAATTGTTGCCCTCTGACTGGTGGTGGTCGGGGTACCGGTGCATGCGCAGCTGCGCTCGTGCTGGCCACTGGTCCTCTGCACATACATCAAACCACGTTACAGTGTTGTCCTGACAGTAGCTAACACGAGCATGTTGTGTATTATAACACACAAAAGCCAGATGGCATGCAATCCGTGTCTATGCCGGTTTGGTTTTTCGATAATGCATCACGGTACATTTGAGGTGCATCTGCCACTGCACTATTGTTGAGCTTGGCATCGCCCCAAATGAGATGCTTAAAATTAATGCACAGCTTATTTTGACAAACATGGATTGCATGCCATCTTGCAGCCTTACGGCCTGATGCGGGTGGTGATGCGGGTGGTGATGCGGATGGTGATGCCTCTGGATCACCACGGCATGCAAACAACACAAATCGATGTGCGAGCATGTTGATGCGTGTATTTATCTTTGTGCTCCCGTCATTGGCCTTATGGCTGCCCATGTACATAGTAGCATATCCCTCGCTAGTGCGGTAGACACTAGAGGTTTTGCTTGCTGCTGCTGCCGTACCGGCGGCTGCTGCAGTACCACCTGCTGCTGCTGCTGCAGTACCACCTGCTGCTGCTGCTGC
>Ga0315908_10002875_pt1 | contig 12515 bp, 12 predicted proteins | sample LakEriMetagenome_12_FD_203520 | JGI IMG/M metagenome (GOLD analysis project Ga0315908, IMG submission 203520) | Freshwater fungal communities from buoy surface, Lake Erie, Ohio, United States - Buoy 4 MA124 | ecosystem: Environmental > Aquatic > Freshwater > Lake > Lake biofilm | place: USA...
ATAAAAAAGGCTGTCTCAATTGGAGATAGCCTTTTTTATTCAAGTCAATCACCTTATGTTTCATTATTCGGCGCGACTCATCTCCTTCAATCCTTCATAAACGCGCTGTATAGGCAAGCCCACCACATTGAAGTACGAACCTTTCAGTTGTGTTACTCCTATGTAGCCAATAAACTCTTGAATGCCATATGCGCCGGCCTTATCGAAGGGTTGGTAATGATCTATATAGAAATCTATTTCTTCGTCGCTGAGGGTTGCAAAGGTAACTTCTGTGGTATCTGTAAAAGCTAATCTGTGTTTGGTGGTAGATAAACACACCCCAGTAATTACCTCATGTGTTTTTCCTGAAAGCATTCGAAGCATGGCTTGTGCCTCTGCTTTGTTGCTTGCTTTATTCAGCACCCTGTCTTCTACCCATACGATCGTATCGGCGGTGATCACCAACTCGTGAGGCCCAAGATCAGCGAGAAAGGCATCTCCTTTTTTATTGGCTAGGTACAAGGCTATCTCGGCGCCTTTCAGATGGGTGGGGAAATCCTCCTCCACCTCTTTTGTGCGCAACTCAAAGTTAATTCCCAATCCACGTAAAAGTTCTTGGCGACGGGGCGACTTGGAGGCGAGTACAATTTTTTTCTCCGATAAAAAAGGCAACTTGTTCATGGGACAAAACTAATACGCTTTCTCCCCCTACCTTTGCAGCTTCTCAAAAGTTTCAGTGTGAGCAACGAACGTCTATTTAAAAAAAATCAAATCATCGAAATCGCCATCGAAGATTTAGCCTTTGGAGGTGTTGGAATTGGCCGTGTTCCTACGGAAAAGGGCAACTTCGCCGTATTTGTAGAAAATACGATACCCGGTCAAGTGGTAAAAGCGATGGTTACCAAATCAGACAAGCGCTTTGCCGAATGTCGATTGGTAGATATCCTCACCCGTTCGCCACTGGAAGTAGAAACTGGTTTCCAAGCCATACCTGGTGCTCCTTACGCCACTTTGCCTATTGAGCAGCAAGCTGCGCTCAAGCGAAAGGCGGTTATTGAACTTTATCGTCGCATCGGCAAAGTAGAGCACATTGAGTCGCTCATCGACGAGTACATCGAATCACCTTCGGTGTGGCACTACCGCAATAAAATGGAATACAGTTTTTCTGAAATCCGTTACGACCTCGACACCAAAGAAGAACTCAATGATTTTGCTTTCGGTTTCAAGCATCGAGGCACGTGGTGGATGGTAGAAAACATGGATAAAGAATCCGGTATGTTTGATGCTCAGCTCGAAAATGGCCTAAAAGCCTTGCGCGAATGGTTCATCTCTACCGGTCTTCCCGCTTGGCATCCACCGAAGCGCGAAGGGTTTTACCGCTATTTTGTTGTTCGAAAGAGTTTTCACACAGATCAATTGCTGGTCAACTTGGTAACCTCTAGTACTGGCCTCGAGCGCTTCGATCGCGCCAAATTCATTCAGCTGATGCAAGCCCTTCTCGGAGATCGATTAGCAGGATTGATACACACGCTAAATGATGATGCCGGAGACCGTGCAGAGCCTCTAGCAGGCGAGTCGCACTTGTTGTTGGGTGATCGAAAAATTGTAGAGACCATACTCGGATTGAAATTCGAAATCAGCATGCAAAGCTTTTTTCAAACCAATCCAAAATGCGCAGAATTGCTATATGCCAAAACCATTTCATACACCGAAGAACTGCCCAAACCAGCTGGTGTAGTGATGGATCTTTTCTGTGGCACAGGCACCATCACGCAGTTGCTTGCTGGTAAAGGTTCGGGAAATGTGATTGGAGTGGATATAGTAGAATCGGCCATTGCAGACGCACGCGAAAATGCGAAAAGAAACAACATTTCAAATGTTGAATTTTATGCTGCCGATGTAGGTAAGTTTTTACTTGATTACCCTGATTATGTAGGAAAGATAGGCACCATTGTTCTCGATCCACCCAGAGGTGGTATTGCCCCTAAAACACTTCGCAAAGTTATTGCCCTCGATGCGCATCGTATCGTTTATGTATCCTGCAATCCGGCCACTCAAGCGAGAGATACCGAAACCTTAACCAACGCAGGATACCAATTAAAAAAAATCAGTTTTGCTGATCAATTTCCACACACTGCACACTTGGAAGCTATTGCTTTGTATGAAAAATGAGTAGCCCTAAATTAGATAAAGACTATTGGCACCAACGCTGGGAAAACAGCGATACGGGTTGGGACCTTGGCGCTCCCACCCCACCTCTTGTTGCTTTCATCGATCAACTGACCAATAAGGAACTAAAAATTCTTGTTCCAGGATCGGGTAACGGCTATGAAGTGGAGTATTTATGGAATAAAGGATTTCAAAACGTTTACATCGCAGATATTTCGCCTTTGCCCCTCGATCGATTTCGTGAACGGGTAACAGACTTTCCAGAAACGCAGATTATTTGCGGTGATTTCTTTGAAATGACCGATCAGTTTGATTTGATTATTGAGCATACTTTTTTCTGCGCCTTATCTCCTTCGATGCGTTCAAGCTACGTGCGAAAAATGCATGAACTTCTAGTTGAAAACGGAAAGCTCGCAGGACTGCTTTTTACCTTTCCCTTAACCGAAAAAGGTCCTCCATTTGGAGGAAATATGGACGAGTACACCGCTCTTTTTTCTCCATTTTTTGAGCTACAACAAGCGGCAACCACTCCCCTTTCCATCAAGCCTCGATTAGGCAATGAACTCTTCATAGAGCTGATCAAAAAGTCTTAACTTTGAACTATGGCAACAGAGCGTACCCTTTTACTCAACGATCAACAGATATCGCGTAAAATCACCCGTATAGCACACCAGATTTACGAAGATCACTATCAAGCAAAAGAATTGGTAGTAGTTGGTGTAACCGGCAAAGGGCAACTGATTGCTGAGCGTATCGCTGCGTTGATAAAGGAAATATCGACACTTAAAGTGCAGGTATTTGAACTGACCTTACAAAAAGATTCCCCGCTTTCCTCGCCCATCGTCTTTTCAGGTACACCAAAAGATACCAAGGGCAAAGTGGTGATCCTTGTGGATGATGTATTGAACTCTGGCCGTACGTTGATTTATGGAGCTAAGTATTTGCTCGACGCCGAACCGCAATCGTTGAGTATAGCCACCTTGGTCGATCGCTTTCACCGTCGATTTCCAATACGAGCGGATTATGTAGGGCTCACCCTTTCTACCAATCTAAAACAGCATGTTTCGGTAGAAGTTGCGAAAGGAAAACTATCTGCCTTCTTGCAATAAACCACACTGGTGCATGATCTCTTTTAATTCAGAAATCAGACTTTCGTCTGGTTGGTCGCCCCTTACCGTATAGTCTGCCATTTGATAAAATGGTTTTCGATCTCTGAGGTGCTGAGCAATAAACACCATCAATTGATCTTCATTCATAGAAGCCAATACAGGGCGCGTAAAAATTTGTGAGCGTAAGCGATCGAAAAGCAAGGTCTCAGGAACGTCTATGAAAATTACCTTACCGTGATTTTTCATCACTGCAATATTATCCTTAAAACAAACCGTACCACCACCAGTAGCAACAATACCTTTAGAGTACATCGCCACCAATTCCCACAACGAATCGTGCTCAATCTGTCTAAAAACGTCTTCTCCTTCATGTTTAAATATTTCAGGAATTGTTCGACCTGTTTTTTCCTCTATCTCTTGGTCCAAATCAAAAAAAGGCCAATTCAACTGTTCGGCCAGCAACTGTCCGGTAGTGCTTTTACCAGCTCCCATATAACCTACTAAGAATATCATGGGTTGAAATTACTTCAGGTCGCCAAAGAGGTTATCTTGTCATATTGAAACTTATCCTCCCTGCCTTTTTGATAGCTTCCCTCACAACAAACTGCCAAAAATGGTCGTTTTTTCGAATGGCTCAATGGTTGACGAACGCTCAACGTTTCCATAAATAGGAGATCAACACTATGGATTTTTCAAAATTCACACTCAAGTCACAAGAGACCATCCAGCGCGCTCAGCAGATAGCGTTGGAAAAAGGTCAACAAACCATCGACAACGCGCACTTGTTAAAAGGGCTGCTAGAAGTTGATGAAAACGTTGTTCCTTTTATTCTAAAGAGGCTTAATGTTAACCTTCCCATTTTTACTCAAGCTCTCGAGCGCATCATTGAAGGATTGCCAAAATCATCTGGTGGCAATGTTCACCTTTCGTCAGAGGCCAACACTGCTTTAAACAGAGCGGCCACTTACCTCAAGGACTTCGGGGATGAGTTTATCACGGTAGAACACGTGATTATGGCTATTTCGGAGTCGCGTGATACAGCAGGTCAATTACTCCGTGACAACGGTGCTTCGATGAAAGAAATGCGCACGGTAATCAAAGAAATGCGCAAAGGACAAAAGGCTACTTCTTCTACCCAAGAACAGACCTACAATTCGCTTGACAAATATGCCCGCAACTTAAACAAGCTCGCCCGCGAAGGCAAACTCGATCCTGTCATTGGTCGCGATGATGAAATTCGCAGAGTGTTGCAAATACTTTCTCGCCGAACAAAAAATAACCCGATACTCGTAGGCGAACCAGGAGTAGGAAAAACAGCCATCGCCGAAGGCATTGCCCATCGCATCATCAACTCCGATGTCCCCGAAAACTTGCTGGATAAAACGATCTACAGTTTAGACATGGGCGCTTTGATCGCTGGAGCGAAATACAAAGGCGAATTTGAAGAGCGCTTAAAAAGTGTGGTAAAAGAAGTACAAGACAGTGAAAGCAAAATCATCCTGTTTATAGATGAGATACACACCTTAGTAGGTGCAGGAGGAGGTGATGGAGCTATGGATGCGGCGAACATCTTGAAACCCGCATTGGCCCGAGGCGAGCTGCGCGCAATTGGTGCAACTACACTCAATGAATATCAAAAATATTTTGAAAAAGACAAAGCACTCGAACGTCGATTTCAATTGGTGATTGTAGATGAACCCGATCGCGAATCGGCCATAGCCATATTGCGTGGGCTAAAAGAAAAATATGAAAACCACCATAAGGTGCAGATTAAAGATGACGCGATCATTGCAGCCGTAGATCTTTCGGTGCGATATATCACCGAACGTTTTTTACCCGATAAAGCCATCGACTTGATTGATGAAGCAGCCTCTAAGTTGCGCATGGAGATCAATTCGAAACCACAAGAGCTTGATGAAATTGATCGCAAAATACTTCAACTTGAAATTGAGCGTGAGGCTATCAAAAGAGAAAACAATGAATTGCGCTTAGGCGAAATCAACGAAGAGATCGCTAACCTTTCGGAAAAAAGAAATGGATTACAAGCTCGTTGGAAAGCAGAGAAGGATGTGGTAGAAAGCATACAATCGGCGAAGAAAGAAATTGAATCGCTGAAAAACCAAGCAGAGCAAGCCGAGCGTGAGGGTAACTATGGATTGGTAGCCGAGATCCGTTATGGAAAAATAAAAACGGAAGAGGCAAAAATTGACAGCGGCAAACTTCGTCTTCAAGAATTGCAGTCGGACTCTAAAATGGTGAAAGAAGAAGTAGATCCGGAAGAAATTGCGGATGTAGTTTCGAAGTGGACGGGCATACCCGTTACACGAATGATCGAAAGCGAGCGTGAGAAACTGCTCCGATTAGAAGAAGAGTTGGGCAAACGCGTCATGGGGCAAAAAGAAGCCATTCAAGCCGTAAGTGATGCTGTTCGTCGCAGCCGTTCGGGATTGAGCGATGAACGTAAACCCATCGGTTCATTCATCTTCTTAGGCACCACCGGCGTTGGTAAAACTGAACTCGCTAAAGCATTGAGCGAATTTTTGTTTAACGATGAAAATGCCATGACACGCATAGACATGAGCGAATACCAAGAACGCCATGCTGTGAGTCGTTTGGTGGGAGCACCTCCCGGTTATGTTGGATATGATGAAGGTGGACAGCTCACCGAAGCTGTGCGCCGGAAACCCTACAGTGTCATCTTACTCGATGAAATAGAAAAAGCACATCCTGATGTTTTCAATATTTTACTTCAAGTACTAGATGATGGAAGATTGACCGATAATAAAGGTCGTGTGGCTAACTTCAAAAACACGATCATTATTATGACCAGTAATACAGGCTCCAGCATTATTCAGGAAAACTATGAGCATGCAAAGGATCCGATGAGTGAGGAACTGTTTGAGCGCACAAAAGATGAAGTAATCGGCGCCTTGAAACAAACAATGCGTCCTGAGTTTCTGAATCGCATCGACGAGATTATCATGTTCACACCGCTTCGCAAAGATGAAATAGAAGGTATCGTTAAAATGCAGTTGAACTTACTCAAGGAGCGATTGGCCGGAAATGGAATTGAATTAAAATGCACGGCTGATGCGATTCACTACTTAAGTGAAAAAGGATTTGACCCGCAATTTGGTGCACGTCCGGTGAAACGCGTCATCCAAAAAGAGGTGCTCAACGAATTATCGAAATACCTCCTCGCGGGAAAATTAGACAAATCGGAACCTGTGGTGCTTGATGCATTTGAAGGAAAGATTGTCTTCCGCGAAGCCATTGAGTTGGAAGAGCTATATTGAAATGGCTAATCGCACATGACGGATGAAAAAGGTTTTGTTTTTTTCTAGAAAATGAAACCTTTTTCTTTTTGCTCCCGTAAACCGAAGAAATGTTTCATTGGTTTTGGTTAACAATATCTGATGTAAACGGCTGAGAGGTGGTAGTCTGAGCCGTTTAGTCCGAAAGAAATGAAGGCCTCGAGTAAATCGAGGCCTTTTCTTTTGCAGCAAAATCAAGGCTTTCAGAAAAAAGTTATTTTTTTTTAGAAAAAACGAAACCTTCCGTGGAAAGCCCCCGTTAAAAACCACATATTCATTGATTGGTTTTGGTTTTACCCAATGGATTAAGAGCTTCTCTTCTCAAGAGTAGTTAAGGTTAATTAAGGTTAAGCAAGAAAAAAGCCCCGAAAACGTTCGGGGCTTTTTTGCTTTTATACAAACAAGAAAAATTTCAGTGTTCTCATTTCTGGAGCTTACTCTTCTTCACACCATAAGTGAAGTAAAGAATTAAGCCAAATATCATCCAACCCAAGGCTACTTTCAAGGTGTTGGCATCCAGTGAAACAATCATTCCTAGACACACCAAAATACCTAGGATAGGTACTAGTGGAACCAACGGAGCTCTGAACGGACGCTCCAATTCTGGATTAGACTTACGGAGCAAGAATACCGCAAGACATACCAAAACGAAAGCGAACAAGGTTCCAAAGGAAGTTAAGTCACCTGCTACACTGCCAGGAACGAAAGCCGCGAAGGCGCCTACAAAAAGGAATAGGATCCAGTTTGATTTGTAAGGGGTGCGGAACTTCGGATGCAAATCAGAAAATACGCCAGGCAACAAGCCATCATTAGCCATTGAGAAGAATACGCGGCTTTGTCCCATTAACATAACCAGAATAACAGAAGAGAAGCCAGCCAGGATGGCCACTGTAACAGCGGTACCGAGCCACGACCAACCCGTCATATACGTATTAATAGCATAAGCCACTGATGCCTCTTTACCGGCAGATTCAAACTCACTGTAGTGAGCTACACCCGTAAGTACATAGCTGAATAGAATATACAAGACTGTACAAACAGCCAATGAACCCAAGATACCGATAGGCATATCGCGCTTTGGATTTTTGGCTTCTTGAGCAGCGGTAGAAACCGCATCAAAACCAATAAAGGCAAAGAATACGATAGCCGCTCCACCAAGGACGCCGCCCCAACCCCATTTGAAGAAACCTTCATGACCAGGAGTGCCTTCAGGAATCATAAATGGTGTGTGGTTTTCTGGTTTGATGTAAGACCAACCCACAGCGATAAATACGAGTACAATTGCTACTTTAATAAATACGATTATCGCATTTACGAAAGCAGACTCCTGCGTTCCTTTGATGAGAAGTAAGGTCAGCAACAGAAGAATTAAAAGAGCAGGCGCATTTACAATACCGTGGTTCACGGTAACACTTGAAACAAGTTCAGCAGGTAGTTTGTGATACTGCTCTTCCGTGAGGATGAGCACACCATCTTTCACCCCTTTCCAATCCGGGAAAAGAGCCATCACTTGAGCCAAGGCATCACCACTCACGCGGTAGAGCGATTCAAAAGGAGAGTGGCACCACTCATAGGGTATGGCCCCGCCCAGTAAATTATTGAGGTACTCACTCCATGCGATACTTACGGTAGCAGCACCAAGTGCATATTCCATCACTAAGGCCCAGCCGATAATCCAAGCGACTAGTTCGCCCATAGTGGCGTAGGCATATGTATAAGCGCTACCTGCGATGGGGAACATAGAGGCGAACTCCGCATAACACAATCCGGCGAAAGCACAGCCGATAGCGGCCACGATGAAGGAGAGAGTTACGGCACTACCTGCGGCTTCGGCAGAAGCGGCGGCGGTGCGCACGAAAAGACCAGCACCAATGATGGCACCGATGCCCAACAAAACAAGATTTGTAGCGCCAAGCGTTCTTTTAAGTCCGCCTTTTTCGCCATCCGATTCGTTAAGGAGCATGCTTAATGGCTTCTTAATCCAAATATTCGACATAAGGGTAAAGGTTATGATTTTTGGTTTGTAAAGGCAATAATAAGCAAAATCGCCCCTTCGCTGCCAATGAACTTTTCGCCACAAGGGAATGTTTATCCTGTATTCCGTACAATCGGAACCGTCAACTACATGACAGCAGGTACTGATTCTCTTCGAATTCAAATTGATGAATTAGGAGATCAACACATTATGACATCCATCGAAACACCCCTGCGTGACGATGCTTTTGCTATTTCTGACGAAGAAAAAATTTCTCGGATCGAAAAAAAATTCCGTGACATTATGGAGATTTTGGGGCTCGACCTCAATGATGATAGCCTTTCGGGCACACCACACCGCGTGGCAAAAATGTATGTTCAAGAAATTTTCCAGGGTCTAAATCCAGCTAACAAGCCGGAGATGAAGCTCTTCGAAAACAAATATGGCTATCAGGAAATGCTGGTGGAGAAAAACATCACATTCTACAGCAACTGTGAGCACCATTTTGTACCGATCATAGGCAAGGCTCATGTGGCCTACATAGCCAACGGAAAGGTAGTTGGTTTATCAAAGCTGAACCGCTTGGTGCAACACTTTGCTAAACGCCCACAGGTACAAGAGCGCTTGACGATCCAAATTGCTCGTGAACTTCAAGAAGCACTCGGCACGCCAGATGTAGCCGTTTTAATTGACGCCGTGCACTTGTGTGTAAGCAGCAGAGGTATCAAGGACGTGAATAGTAGCACCGTAACAAGCGCCTACTTTGGCAAGTTTGAAGAAGAAGCTACACGTAATGAATTCTTACGTTACATCGGGTTATAATTTATGCATTACGTTATTGTAGGCGGCAATTCTGGAATTGGCCTCTCCTCTACCGAGTTATTATTAGCCCAAGGGCACTCAGTAACTGTGCTTGCTCGTTCCCCTAAATCATTGCCTGTTGGTGCTCGATTCATTGCTTTTGATGCCTTAGAATCGGATTGGCCTTTAGCCGATGAAACCATAGATGGTTTAGTGTATGCACCGGGAAGTATCATGCTTAAGCCCTTTCATCGCATTACGGCAGCGGAGTTTCAGCAGGATTGGAATACCAATACTATGGGAGCAGTGCGCTGTTTGCAGCAGGCTTTGCCCAGCTTAAAAAAATCTTCGCAACCATCGGTAGTACTTTTTAGTACCGTGGCTGTGCAAACGGGCATGCCTTTTCACGCGAGCATAGCGATGGCTAAAGGAGCTATAGAAGGCCTAACGAGAAGTTTGGCGGCTGAATGGGCTCCTACCATTCGAGTGAATGCCATTGCTCCATCACTTACGCAAACTCCTTTGGCAGAAAAACTAGTTTCATCGCCAGAAAAAATAGAGGCGGGAAATAAAAGACATCCGCTAGGACGCATTGGTCAGCCGCAGGATTTGGCGCATGCCGTAGTCTTTTTACTTTCGGAAAAAAGCAGTTGGATTACAGGACAAATATGGTCTATTGATGGCGGAATGGGAGATATCCGAACGATCTAATTACTTCTTCGGGCACTTCTTGCAGCGCTTACCGTGCTTGTAATTTTTACAACATTTCTTATCCTTTTCGCGCACCATGCGAAGTATTTCGTGCAAAGGGCAATTGTGCTGAGCGGTAAGGTCCTTCGGTGCTTGGTTGTACATTCCTGTAGAATTATGCTGTAAAAGTACCCCCTTCCGTGCCGCCGCGAAATACCACAAACAGGGTATTTAGATCCATTCCACATAATAGTAATCCGCCTGAAAAGAGGCACTTCACAGTATAAAGCACAACTATTTTTTGGGATTTACTTTGCACGTATTCATCCCAAAAAGCGTGTATAGAGGGCAAAAGCCAACCATTGCTGTAAGGATAAAAACGCCACCCAAAGCCAAAAGAATGTAACTTAAGGGACCTGTTACGGTTTGCGTGAAATACAAGATACCGAAGACTACGGCTAGTAATACACGGATAATACGATCGGCTTGTCCAACGTTTGTTTTCATTTTTCTACTATTTTAATCGAATGTATGGAGTGGAACAGTCTCAATGATGTGACCCAAGTCACAACACTCACTGACCTTTTCCTCCAGATTGCTTACCTTAGCCCCCTAAATCGAAAGAAGACCTTATGGCATTAATTGAGGAATTTGACAAGTCCGGTAACTGGTTGTTTCGCTGGAGAAGTTTTTTACCCATCGTATTATATGTGTTGGCTGCGGCGGTGATCTTTACCGAATCAGATACTCATCATCCTCTGTTCTCTGCGGAATTTGCCTATATCTGTTTGGCTATTTCATTGTTCGGACAATTGATTCGTGCCATTACCATTGGTTATACTCCCAGAGGTACTTCTGGCAGAAATACCAAAGCTGGTCAGGTCGCTGAAGTTCTCAATACAAAAGGAATATACAGTACTGTTCGTCACCCGCTTTACTTAGGCAACTTCTTTATGTGGTTAGGAATAATCATGTACGTTGGCAACTGGTGGTTTACATTGGTTTGCTGCCTATTGTTTTGGGTGTACTATGAGCGCATCATGTTTGCTGAGGAATTTTTTCTTCGCAAAAAATTTGGACAAAGCTATCTCGACTGGTCGTCTAAAACTCCTTCCTTTTGGCCTTCATTTAGTCATTGGCAGAGTGCGGGTTGGAACTTTTCTATGAAGAATGTTTTGAAGCGCGAGTACAACGGTTTCTTTGCCATTTTCTTGTCTTTTGCCTTACTCGATGTGATGAAAACATACGTTCACATTGGTTTTATTTCATGGGCTGATTTAAAAGATTCTTTTTGGTTTATCACCTTGATCATCGCCTTTGTGATATTCATTGTGCTGCGTTCGTTGAAAAAATACACTCGCCTATTGCACGTTGAAGGAAGATGAGCGCGCAACGCAACATCCACCATTTCGAAACTAAACGTCATTCTGTATTATCGACGAAAAGATACCTTCGTCGTCAGATTTTATTTATCGTTTACGGTCTTCTCTTTCTCAGCTTTTCCTTATTTATAGGCATGTTGGGCTATCATCTTACCGCAGATCTCAACTGGGTAGATTCGCTTTATAACAGCTCTATGATCTTAACGGGAATGGGACCTATTGCCAATTTGCAAACCGATGAGGCGAAGTATTTCGCGTCCTTTTATGCGCTTTATAGTGGCATTGCATTTTTGAGTACCATCGGCGTCATCTTTGCGCCTCTAGTGCACCGATTGTTGCACTTATTAAATGTCGAAGAAGAATCCAGTTCGAATTAAATTAACGCCATAAAAAAAGCCCGTCCTGAAAATCGATTTCGGACGGGCTTTTTATTTATTCATGAGAGCCGATTAGGCATCAATTTTTGCATACTTCGCGTTGGCCTCGATAAATGCGCGGCGCGGAGGTACATCGTCGCCCATAAGCATGGAGAAAATGTGATCACATTCAGCGGCATTTTCGATGGTTACACGGCGCAAGGTTCTGAACTCTGGATTCATAGTGGTGTCCCATAATTGCTCAGCGTTCATTTCACCAAGACCTTTATATCGTTGAACGTTCACGCTAGAATCTTGACCAGCTCCTTTCATTTCCTGAATCAAAACATCACGTTGTTCTTCCGTCCAAGCGTAGTTAGATCGTGTGCCCTTTTTCACTTGATAAAGTGGAGGGGTAGCGATATAGATGTGGCCTCTTTCGATCAATTCTTTCATGTGACGGAAGAAGAAGGTCAAAATCAATGTTTCGATGTGGCTACCGTCAACGTCGGCATCACACATGATTACGATTTTGTGGTAACGTAGCTTTGTAAGGTTAAGGGCTTTGCTATCTTCTTCAGTACCGATGTAAACGCCAAGAGCGGTGTAGATGTTTTTGATCTCTTCGTTTTCGAGGATCTTATGTTGCATGGCTTTTTCCACGTTAAGAATTTTACCTCTCAATGGAAGAATGGCTTGAAACACGCGATCACGACCTTGTTTTGCGGTTCCACCTGCTG
>Ga0315908_10002877_pt1 | contig 12513 bp, 10 predicted proteins | sample LakEriMetagenome_12_FD_203520 | JGI IMG/M metagenome (GOLD analysis project Ga0315908, IMG submission 203520) | Freshwater fungal communities from buoy surface, Lake Erie, Ohio, United States - Buoy 4 MA124 | ecosystem: Environmental > Aquatic > Freshwater > Lake > Lake biofilm | place: USA...
ATCAATACCATCAGTGCGATCGTTAAGATGAGAGTAAAACCTTTGTTCCGGAAAGGAGCCAAGGAAAGAATTTTCATTTCTGAACTGCAGTAAGTAAATATGTTATGTACATTTGGTGTTAACAAGTTCAACCTTTGAGACTACTTAAACGATTGGATAAAGCAAGAATATTTTCAGAAAAGAATGATGACTCATTCGGTGTAGAGCTTGTGCTTACGAATTAAGTAATGGCGCGATGAGTGAGGGGAAACGTTGGATCGCGTTTTTTTCGATGATTGCCATTGGCACGAACCGGTAATTCAGGCAAAAAGGTTCCGCGTGAGAGTAGAGCGAGAAGACAGCAGCCGAAAGAAGAACGACTGGGTGTATTTCCGATTGTGCGCGATGTTTTTTGTTCTTGGCATGGGTCCCGGATTCTGGATGCCGGGCTTGACAAACATTATCAAAGCGGCGGGCTGGGGTAATCAATGGGTGGCGTTGATCTTCCTGATTTTTCCGACTGCATCAATGATCACGCCGCTGTTTAGCGGTGCTCTCGCCGATCAGAAAGTCGCCGCGCAGAAACTAGCGGGATGGCTATGCCTTGCGGGCACAATGACGATGGTTGCGGCCTTCTGGTGCTTGCATCATCATTTGCATCCGTGGTATTTTGTCGGCCTTTTTTTCCTCACTTCAGTCATCGGCGCGCCAATCTGGAATTTGGTGATCACCGTTGCCTTGACGCATCTACCATCACCCGAGCAGCAGTTCCCGAAGGTTCGTCTCTGGTGTACACTTGGTTGGATCCTTGCTGGGGTGATGTGCAGTTTAGTGTTTCACGCGGATGCGTCGCCCCTTGCAGGCTATGTTGGAGCGGCATTCCGCCTGTTATTGGCCGCTTTCATCTTCATCCTGCCGCACACACCGCCGCGCGGCGTGTCCCGTTCGTGGCGTAGTTTGATGGGCTTTGATGCCTTCCGCTTGTTGCGTGAAAAAGACCTGCGCGTCCTATTGATCGCCTCGGCCTTGTTGTCGATGCCTGTTGCCTCGTTTTACATGCACACGCCCGAGCACTTGATGGCTCTCGATGACGCGCGCGCCACTTTCACCATGAGTTTCGGACAATGGAGCGAGGTCTTGGCGATGGCGATCACAGGCTGGCTGATGGTGAAATTCCGAATCAAACAACTGCTGCTGGTGGGATTCGGCTGTTGCGTGCTGCGCTTCGGATTTTTTGCCTATGCCGGATACGAACAACAGGTCGCGTGGATGTGGCCGGGCATTGCGATCCACGGCATTTGCTACACCTTGTTTTTTATCGTCGGACAGATATTCATGGATCGACGCGTAAATCCCTCGATGCGAGGTCAGATGCAGGGATTGCTCGGTCTTACAACCAACGGCATCGGAACCTTGCTGGGAACCTGGGGGCTGAAAATCCTGCATCAGCACACCGTCGAGAAATCGAACAACTGGGGCTTGTACTGGTCGATCCTGATGGCCTTCACCCTGTTGTGCATGATCTGGTTTGCCAGCACGTTTCGTGAAAAAAAATCCCACTAAGGAGAAAAGTTTTAAGTGCAATATCGTTCTATTACAGGCTGAGCGGTCGCAGGAAATTTAACCGCACGAACCCCGAACTTACGGTTGCTGCGGAAAGCTCGATGAAAATACTGTTGATGTGTTATTTTTTTTGCAACTTCGCAATGAAAGGAAAAGCGGCTTTCAGAAAAGCCGCTTGCCTTGGATGACTCATCGATTACTCTGGTCCGAGAATGGCCGCATATTTTGAACTGCCGGATCGCATCCATCCGATGACTGTCAAAGAGCTGCAACAAGGCATGCGTCGCGCCAGTTTCATCTATCCATTTCTCGGGATTCATTTACTCACGATTGCCGCGATGGCGCTCGAGTTTTCGCGCGGATCGGTGATGCGCAATGAGTTTCCGGGGATTATGAACTTGTCGATGTTGGTGGAATCAGGGCCATTCTGGAATGTGGTGGGGCTGATGTGCGGGATCATCATGCCGTTGGGAGGATTGATTCTGATGAGGCAAGAGCTTGAAGAGGGCAACCATGAGCTGCTGTTGCTGACCAGGCTGGATCGCTGGGCGGTGGTAAAGGGGAAATTTTTCATCCTTTGGTCGGTTTGCGCCCTTAGTCTGGTGTCGCTGCTGCCCTATGCGGTGGTGCGTTATTTCATCGGCGGAGTGGAGATGTTTCAGGAACTGATGTGCGCCTTTTCCGTGCTGGCTTTGGCTGGAGTGATCTGCGCCGGGGCGATTGGTGCCTCGTCTTTCACCCACGTCGGTGCGCGGATGGGGGTGTTTCTGCTCTTTCTCGGTTCCTTCGCCTTTTCCGGTTTTGTGCCGTTGTTCTTCTGTGCGCTAATTACTAAAAAACTGCCCTCGGCATTGTTTCATATCTTTTTCAATCTCAACGGACTGGCAGTCGCATTTTGTTACATCACTCTGGGCCTGACGGTGGCTCGCTCGCGATTGCGACTGGTAATTCATGCGTATGAGGTCAAACCGAGCTGGCTGGTGATCGGATTGTTGTTCTTCACTCCCTTCGTCGTGTGCATGACGACCGCAGTGACTGCGGCTTTCGCCGGATTCCTAGGGTTGATTGGCATGTCGCTGGTGGGTATTTATGCTGACGTGACTCCCAAGGCTAAAAAGCAACCAGATACCGTTCCGACGCCACCGCTGCCACCTCGCGCTATCGACCCAAGCACCGGACTTGAGGCCTGATTTTCAAATGACGCGGCTATTTTCCCCGCAGAAGCATTCAGTCTTGCCGCGCAAGCAGTGGGGTCATACATTTGGCTCAGAATATTCTATGAAAGTGAAACTCGTAGTAATGACAGGATGGTTGATGTTGTTAGGTTGCCAGACCATGGAAACGCAAGCGGATCGCAGCAAATTTCATGCTGCGGACACCAACGGCGATGGTAAACTCACTCTCGAGGAGGTTCACAATGCTGAATTGCCACGGATCTTTAAAAGTGTCGATTACAATCAGGACGGTCGCGTGTCGCTTGCGGAGGTGCGCGACATCGGGCCTGGATTCGACCAGCGCAAGATGGCCGAATACGATCGCAATGGAAATGGTTCGGTGAGCTATGACGAGTTTTACAAAGTTCAAGTGATCAAAGGGAGCATAAAAAATCGATTTGATGCAGCAGATGCTAATGGTGATGGATTTGTCACGCTCAAGGAAGCGGATGCAAGGGTGCAGTTTTTGCAGGCACAGGCCGCAGGAACCCTTTGATACCACTGCAGATTCAAGCATGAGGTGTCGATCATGATTTCCGTGAGCGAGGGGGTAGCCGGTCCGGGGCTGGCAGAGGAGATGCACGCGGCATTTTCACTAGGCGGCCTGCTGTCGAAGTCCAAGGATTTTGAGTATCGTCCTCAGCAGCAACAACTTGCAGTGGCGGTGGCGGAAGCGCTCATCGGCAGTTCGGCCTTGCTAGCGGAAGCGGGGACGGGAGTGGGGAAATCACTTGCGTATCTGCTGCCCTCCGCCCGCTATGCCCTCGAAACCGGGCGCAAGGCGGTGATCTCCACGCACACGATCAACTTGCAGGAGCAATTGATTCGCAAGGACATTCCCATCGTGCGCAAGATGCTGCGCGATGATTTTCCGGCAGTACTGTTGAAAGGTCGTGGCAACTATCTTTGCCCGGTGCGCTTGCGCCGGGCGATGGAGCAAACCGCGGATTTGTTCACCAGTTCTGAGGATGACGAGTTGAAGGCCATCGCCCGCTGGGCCGAAGCCACGCGGGACGGCACCCTCAGCGGCATGGACTTCACGCCGTCGCCGCGGGTGTGGCAGCAGGTGTGTAGCGATCCGCATATTTGCACGGCGCGCAACTGTGGACCGCGCGGCAATTGTTTTTTCCAAGAGGCGCGCAAGGCTGCTGCAGATGCGAAGATGGTGGTGGTGAATCACACTCTGTTCTTTGCGCTGCTGGGCGCTGCAGATGATGTCGCAGCAGGCGATGCCGGTGCCATGAATGGATTTTTGTTTCCTAACGATTTTGTCGTTCTGGATGAAGCGCACACCATCGAACACGTAGCGGCAACCCAACTCGGCCTGCGTGTCAGTCAGGCGGGATTGAAATTCGATTTGATGCGATTGTATCATCCGCGCACCAAAAAAGGATTGCTGAAAAGTTATCGCAAGGCGTCCGCCATGATCGCGGTGGAACGACTGCTCGGCGAGGCCGAGAACTTTTTCCAATCAATTGGCGAATCGGTCCGCTTCGGTGAATACTCCAAGGAGTTTAGGGTCAGGCGTCCGGGATTGGTTGATAACTCACTCGCCGGCCCCTTACGCGATTTGTGGAATGAGATCGATGATTTGGCAGCTGACGTGGAAGGAGAATCGTCAAAAGCCGAATTACAGGACGCGTCGCGCCGCCTCCGCGAGCTGCACGGAGCTCTGCAGGTCTTTCTTGATCAACAGGAGGAAGGCAATGTTTACTGGGTTGAGCGAGGGGGCCGCGATGAAGTGCAATTTTCTCTTCACGCAGCGCCAGTGAAGGTTGCGGAGACCTTGCGGCGCATCCTATTTGCGCCAGGAAAAACCTGCGTGATGACAAGTGCGACCCTCGGCGTCGGGGACCCTAACTTGCAATGGTTTAAAGGTCGGGTTGGGGCCGAAGAGGCGCGCTGCATGACGATTGGCAGTCCCTTCAACTATCGCGAGCAGATGGCGGTGAAAATTTTCCGCGACATGCCCGAGCCGTCAGACCCCAAGTATGCGAAAGCATTGGCTATCGCCATCCGCATGTCAGTGGAAGTGAGTCAGGGGCGCGCTTTCGTACTGTTCACCAGTTATCGGGCGATGCGTGATGCAGCGATGCAACTTGAGGGATTTTTCCGCAAAAAAGGCTGGCAACTGCTGGTGCAGGGCGGGGGAATGACCCGGCATCGAATGATCGAGGAGTTTCGCGTAGACATCACCAGCGTGCTCTTTGGCACCGATAGTTTTTGGACCGGGGTGGATGTGCCGGGCGAAGCGTTGTCGAATGTGATCCTGACCCGTCTTCCCTTTGCAGTGCCGGATCATCCATTAACTCAGTCGCGCATCGAAGCCATCGAGGCCGAAGGGGGCAATGCATTCATGGAGTACAGCGTTCCCGAGGCGATCCTGAAAATGCGACAAGGAGTGGGACGGCTGATTCGGACGGCCGGTGATCGTGGTTTCATCCATATTCTCGATAACCGGATTCTCACCAAACGCTATGGAAAAAATTTCCTCAACGCCTTGCCCGATGCTCCTATGGAAGAGGTTTTTCTGGACAAGAAATAACGCGTAGACCTTGGCGAGGTCGATTACTTCGGATCCGCGCTGGATTTTTCTGAAACAGCATCTTCTACCATCCTGCGAAACCCAATATTTTTCACAGCCTGAACGGGAGTGAAAACCACCGCGGTGAGATGGGTGTATTTTTTTCCTTCCTTAGGAGCGCTCATTTTCATGCGCAATCCGGAGTCGGCGAAGTCGGCAAAGGTTTCCGAAACGCTGTTATTGAAAACAATCGCGGTCAGATCCTCATGGATTGGCTCGGTGAGAAAAATCGCCAGAACCTGGCCTTCTTTCATCAAAAGTTTATTGTTTGCAATGCCAAATGACTCTAACAATTTTGACCCACCCGCCACTGTGTCAGTCCAGACGCATGAGCGTTTGTCCTGCTCTGGTCGCTGATATGCGCGCTGGTCTTCGACGACACTGAAGGCAATCGATTTCAGTTCAACTTCCCTTGATGGACAAACACAGGTGCACAGGGTAAGAATGGCAGCAATTGATTTCATGAATTTGTGCGTAATTTGATTCATGAATTGCCTGGATCGGCGAGTTGACGGCGGAAACTTGTCGGCGAGGAGCCGGTGATGCGCACGAAGGAGCGGTTGAATTGTGATAGCGACTGGTAGCCGATTTGATAGGCGATTTCGGAAATGCGTACTTCGGGATTGAGTAACTCACGCTTTGCCCATTCGATCCTACAACGGTTGATATAGTCGGTAAGAGTGAGATTAGTGCCTTCCTTGAAAAGCCGGCAGAAATGCGACTCCGAAAGTCCGGCGACACGGGCGACATCACCGAGCGGCAGAGCTTGGTCGAGATGACTGTGGATGTATTTTTTCGCCTTGGCAATGGCTGCCGGTTCCGAGCCCTGATCGATGATCGATAGCTGTTCGCAGTAAACGGAAAGCTGTTCAGCAAAACTGGAAAGCAGTGTAATCATGCTTTGATAGCGTTTTGGATCAATAATTTTTGTCTTAAAATATGCGTTTTTCAGCAAGGCTACATCCTTGGCAGCTATGGCTTTTCGACCGAGCAACGCCAGCACGTTATCGAAGCTGTCTTCGTCCGGGATGCGGGAAAAGACCTGACCGGTTTTGAGATAGGCAATCGTCGATGCACCGAGTTTGATCGGCACAGCAGATGCATAGAGTCCCGCAAAACAATGACAGGTGGAAGGCCCATTCACCGAGGCGTCCTTCATCAGTCGCATGTTGACATCGATGCACGCATGGCAAGCGCTTTTGCAGAGGGTGAGCAACTCGCAGAATGGACTGTGGTTGATGTTTTGATCGTCAAGGCACAAGTAATCAGTGTCGGCGGCAACGAGGCGCAGCGGCAGTCCCGTGGCGGCGCGAAACGCATCCTTATAGACGAGGAACCGTTCGGAGTTGGCCAGTCGTTCAAATAGCGAGTTCTGAAAGATTTTATGGGAATCCTTTGGGTCAAGTAACTTTTCCCTAGCTGGCATGATGAAAAGCCTAGGCGGGCAGGGGTGGTTGTTCAATCAAAGAACTATGATTCAGCGATTTTTTTTAGCTGCGGTTTTGGCAGGGTTGGCGGCCCCTGCAGCCAGCCTAGCGAGCAGAGAAAAGTGTCTGTTTCAAAAAGCGTGGCCGAATAGTGCGGGTCTGCGTTGAAAAATCCGTGCCCACTGTTCTCATAAATGTGCGCTTCACAGCGAGCTCCGGCGTTTTTCATTTCTGCAGAATATTTTAGCAATACATCAACGGCGATAAGTTTGTCCGAGTCGCCGAGAAACACAATGGTGGGAGGCGCAAGCGCGGTGATGTGGTGGGCGGGCGAGAATTTTAAATAATCAGCACCCATGCGTTCGTTGCCGTACTGGCCCGGGCCGTTGTTGAATACTGGATTGAATAGCACCAGGGCATTAGCTTTACACGATATCGTCAAGTCATCTCCAGGGGCATCCTGGCCTTCGACCATGGAAGTAAAAGCAGCAATGTGACCTCCTGCTGAGCCGCCGGCTGCGGCAATGCGCTTGGGGTCGATCCCCAATTCTTGGGCATGGGCGCGCACATAACGCATCGCTGATTTGGCATCGGCACAACAAACAGAGGGAGGTCCTTTGTCACCCTTCGGAATCGTTCGGTATTCGACGCGCACGCCGACAAGGCCTCGACGGGCAAGATACTCGCTTTGCTTAAGAAACTGTGCTGTGCTTCCTCCCACCCAGCCGCCGCCAAAAAAGAATACGATCGCTGGCCGCCGGTCACTGGACCTCCACGCTTCGGGCTTCTCGATCGATAATTTAAGCCCGCGACCGTCGACGGTTTTGTAAACAACCGTCTCGGTGGCCGAAATTCGGTGCGTCAGCGCGATCAACAATAATGTTCGGATCCAGAATGGAGTTTTCATCGGCGGGCTTAAACAGACAACATAGGAAGTGAAATGAACAGCCATTTCTAGAGGGTCATGTTATGGAGGTTGTTAGTCGTTACAATGCAGTTTGGTGAAATCATAAACTTTCTGAGCTGAGAACATTGCGCGGTTGAATCGGACTGGATTGATTAAGCGGAAATTGCGGAATTCGATGCTAGCTGGTGTTTTAGAGTCGGAGACGGGGCCTCTCATTCGCAATCGATTTCTGCCGTGTAATCTGTCCAATCGATTTCTGCCGGACTATTCCTTCACGAGAGTTGATCCATCGCGATGGGAAGCCTGACCTATTACCGGCTTCGAAAATGTTATTGCAAGCGGTTGACAGGAGCGTGGTCGCCCCAGTTTTAGGCAAATCACTGATTGGTCCACACGGAAAAACCTCCATATTACAAAAGGGCTTGCGTAGTTCATTAGGATTGCTTAATTATCTCCCCGCGATGACAACTGATTCCGACGATCATCCGTCCTCACTGAGGGCGATGTATTCCGATTACTTTCTTGATTACGCCAGTTATGTGATTCTCGAGCGCGCCGTGCCGCATTTGAATGACGGGCTAAAGCCAGTGCAGCGGCGGATCATGCACTCGACCAAGGAACTCGATGACGGTCGATACAACAAAGTCGCCAACATCGTCGGTAACACCATGAAATACCATCCTCACGGAGACGCATCGATCGGCGACGCGATGGTGCAACTGGGGCAGAAGGAATTATTGATCGATACCCAAGGGAACTGGGGGAACATTCTCACTGGCGACAGCGCGGCGGCATCGCGCTACATTGAAGCCCGACTGACAAAGTTTGCATTAGAGGTGGTGTTTAACCCCAAAACTACCGAATGGACAGCGAGTTACGATGGTCGAAACAAAGAGCCCGTGACGCTGCCCGTGAAATTTCCGCTCCTGCTTGCTCAGGGCGTGGAAGGCATCGCCGTGGGTCTTGCATGCAAGGTGCTTCCGCATAATTTCATCGAACTCATCGATGCCTCCATCGCGATCCTGCGCGACGAACCGTTCACCCTGGTGCCGGATTTTCCCACCGCGGGCATTATGGATGTGGCCGAATACCGCGACGGCTTACGCGGCGGGCGCATCCGGGTCAGGGCGAGAATTTCCACGGAAAAAAAAGGCCTTTTGCAGATCACCGAGATACCTTTTGGAACCACTACCGGCGCGGTGATGGAAAGCATTGTTGCGGCGGCGGATAAGGGGAAAATCAAGATCCAGAAGATCGAGGACAACACGGCCGAGTTCTGCGATATCCTAGTTCACCTGCCCGCTGGTGCCGACTCCGAGACCATGCGTGATGCCCTCTACGCGTTTACCGATTGCGAATTGTCGATTTCACCGAATGCCTGCGTCATCGCCAATGGCAAGCCGCAGTTTCTCGGCGTCTCGGAAATTCTGCGTCGCAACACCTCGCACACCAAGGATTTACTGGGCGTGGAATTGCAAATCAAACTGGCGGAACTGGCAGAGAAATGGCACTTCAGTTCGTTGGAAAAAATCTTCATCGAAAATCGCATCTATCGCGACATCGAGGAATGCGAAAGCTGGGAGGCCGTGATCAAGGCGATTGACGATGGTTTGCAGCCCTTCAAAAAATTGCTCAAGCGTGAAGTTACTGAGGATGACATTGTCAGACTCACCGAAATCAAGATCAAGCGCATTTCCAAATTCGATTCATTCAAGGCCGACGAGGAAATTCGCGGACTGGAAAAGGACATCGACACCACTCAGAAAAATTTCAAGCAGCTTAATAAATACGCGATCAAGTGGTTTGAGGATTTGAAGAAAAAATATAGCGACGGTCGGCAGCGGCGCACCGAGATCGCCACATTTGATCGGGTGGATCGCGCCCAAGTAGTAGCGGCCACTGAAACGCTCTACGTGGACTGGAAAAACGGCTTCGCTGGCTACGGTCTCAAAAAAGATGAAGCCGTGGAAAAATGCTCGACGATCGATGATGTCATCGCTGTGACTCAGGATGCGAAAATGAAGGTCGTCAAAATCGTGGACAAGGTTTTTATCGGGCAGAAGCCGATCCATGTTGCGGTTTTACGCAAGGACGAGCCGCTTTTTTATTCGATCATCTATCGCGACGGCAAGGACGGCGCGGTGTATGCCAAACGATTTCAAATCGGTGGCGTGACCCGCGAAAAGGTATACGATCTTGCCAAAGGCAAAGCAGGCACGCGGATTTTGTATTTTGCCGTCCATAAGACCGAGAAGGACAGCGCGGCGCAGACCTTGATCGTTCATCTCAAGCCACAACTTCGACTGCGCAACGTCTCCCGGCCATTTCAATTTTCGGAAGTCGCCGTCAAAGGCCGCGCTAGCGGCGGCAATTTGCTCACCAAACACGCCGTCGAAAAAATCATCCGCGCACCGAAGGACTTCGATCCCGAGGCCGGCGCGTGATATACTGAGTGTCATCATCATTGAGGAAGACAGGCGTCCTCGCCTGTCTTCCCAAAACGATCATTGAGCTTACACAGAGCCGGTTTATTCCACCACCAGAGCGGCGGCTTTTTGTGCGTCGAGTTCGATGCACTTCCAGGGCAGTCCGTGTGCATTGAGGTCGGCCATGAAGCTGTCGGGATCGTATTGTTCGATGTTCCAGACTCCTGCTTTGCGCCATTTGCCCTCCAGCATTTGCTTGGCTCCGATCATCGCCGGCACACCGGTGGTGTAGGAAATCGCCTGCGAACCGACCTCGGCGAAGCAATGTTCGTGGTCGCAGATGTTGTAAATGTAGATCGCCTTGGCCACTCCGTCTTTGACTCCGGTAATGATGTTGCCGATGCAGGTTTTGCCTTTTGTTGTCAGCCCCAAGTCGCTTGGGTTGGGAAGCACAGCCTTGAGGAACTGCAGTGGAATAATGTCGACGCCTTGGTATTTAACCGGGTCAATACGGGTCATTCCGACATTTTGTAAAACTTCCAGGTGTTTCAAGTAATTCGGGGAAAACGACATCCAGAATTGCGCGCGGCGGATTGTCGGGATGTGCTTGACTAGCGATTCCAGTTCCTCGTGATACATCCGGTAAATTTCAAAGGTGCCCACTCCATCGGGGCAGGTGAACGATTGATGCCTCGACATCGGTGCGGTTTCTACGAATCCGCCGTCTTCGAAGTGTCGGCACGCGGCTGTGACCTCGCGGATGTTGATTTCCGGATTGAAATTGGTCGCAAACGCGTGGCCGTGATTGCCGCCGTTGACATCGACGATGTCCAGCGTGTGGATTTCATCGAAATGGTGTTTCAACGCCCATGCCGTGAAAACATTGGTGACACCGGGATCGAAGCCGGAGCCGAGCAGCGCCGACAATCCGGCATCGGTGAAGCGCTCCTGATAAGCCCATTGCCACGAATACTCAAACTTGGCAACGTCGGGTGGTTCGTAGTTTGCGGTATCGAGATAATCGACGCCCGCTGCAAGGCATGCATCCATCAGCGGAAGATCCTGATAGGGCAGGGCGACGTTCAATACCAGATCGGGTTTGATTTCCTGCAAATACGCAGCGGTCGCGGCGACGTTGTCGGCATCGATCGCCGCCGTGTGAATGACCACTCCGCTGCGCGATTTTACCGATGCAGCAATGGCATCGCACTTTGCGATCGTCCGCGAGGCAAGGGTGATTTTGGTAAAAACCGCCGGGACCTGGGCGCATTTGTGGGCGACCACGCCGCCAACTCCACCGGCACCGATGATGAGAACATGTGACATGCCGCAGTCATATGGCGCGGCGTGGAAATTTTCAAGTGCCAAGTTTCCACGGTTTTGTTGCAGAGCGGCTTGGATTGGCTTCACTGCAAAATCTAGTTCTCGAAGTTGCATAGAGTTGTTTCAACTCGTTGATGATGGGCGACATATGGTTATAAAATAGGCGGTTTCAGGATATTATCGAATAAAAGTTAGATACGCAGAGGCGGGGATTCATCTTGTCTGGCTTTAGAATAAACTGACTATGACTGACAAATGCCACGCATCTGCGCGGCAAACCGTAAGGTAATAGCAAACATGACGAAATCCGGAAGAACCCAGAACGAGATCGCGCAGGCCACCGGGTTCAGCCAAGGGACAATTAGTAAAAAGCTGTCCATGAACCGAGGTCAACGAGGCTATTGACCCGCTCAGGCACACCGACTCGCGACTGAACGCAAGAGTCAGAAACGAACTCGGCCTAAAGTCATTGTCAGCAACATGAAGGACGAGGTCGAGGCGCGATTGAGAATCAAGCACAGTCCTCATCAAATCAGCAAGTCGTTTGCGCTGGAGGACAAGAAGGGCAGTCATGAAACGATCTATCAGTATTTGGCAGCTGACCGAAGGCCGGAGGCGATCTCTCGAGCAATCTGAGGATCAACGGCAAACGACGCTACCGCAGGCACAGCAAGATCGGGCGCGTAGCAAAAATTCCAAACTGCTTGAAAATCGAAGAAAGACCAGCGGTGAATTTCCGTCAGGAAACGCTACGGCTTCATATGACGCTTACTTACTATTTGTCATCATGAATGGGGTAACGAAAAAAGCCTCATCCGCAGAATCTGTGGGTAAAAAGCACCATTGTGGGAAAATAAACATTTGTGATGACGAGCGTATTTGGTAAGTCAAGTGGTCAAAAAAAACAACCATTCCGCTCGCCATCACAGTTAAAAACCTACTCCGTAAATTGTGCCCGATCAAGGGCTTTCTTTTTCGCACCTTCGAAATGACTGAGAGCCCCAAGAAGCTCATCAAAGTCACCATCGAGCCACGCAAAAACAACCGTGCCAAATGCTCTTCCTGCGGCAAATCCGGTCCCACCTACGAC
>Ga0315908_10002878_pt1 | contig 12513 bp, 14 predicted proteins | sample LakEriMetagenome_12_FD_203520 | JGI IMG/M metagenome (GOLD analysis project Ga0315908, IMG submission 203520) | Freshwater fungal communities from buoy surface, Lake Erie, Ohio, United States - Buoy 4 MA124 | ecosystem: Environmental > Aquatic > Freshwater > Lake > Lake biofilm | place: USA...
TAAAGGAAAATTTATTGGTGAAAGGCCAACATTTGACAAAAGAAGCAAGAGAAGAACTAGCAGAAGATTTATTACAGCTCATCGAATTAGAACATTTAAAAAACAATAAAGCCATTGATTTATCAGGTGGTGAGAAACAACGATTAGCCATTGCGCGCGCCTTAATGCTAGAGCCAATGGTGGTGTTATTAGACGAGCCTTTTGCACATTTAGATGCATCCATCAAGCGAAAAGTAATTTCCTATTTACGAGCATTGAATAAATTTAGAAAAACTACGTATGTCATGGTTACGCACGATGGCAGTGATTTAATGGCATTAGCAAATAAGGTTGCTGTACTAGAAAATTGTAAATTATCTGAATTTAGGGAACCAATCGAATGGTATAAGTCTCCAGTTAACTTTAAGCAAGGACTTTTTTTTGGTGAATTAAATAAAGTCAAAGTGAATGGAAAGGAGCTCCTTTTTCGTCCAGACGAGTTTCAGCTCGACACCGTCGATCAACCTTTTGTTATTAAAATTCGATATAAGTTTGCTGTTGCAATGGGAGGGTATTATGAAAATCATTTTCAAACCAGTTCAGGTCCAATAATCATTCATCATTTAAATGAGTTAAGTGAAATCAAAGAAATTGCCATTGGAAAAAATTAGGAAGCTTAGTTGGGGAGAATATTTTCGACTTTGGAAGCAAACTGTGATTGAATTTGCAAGTGAAAATAGTTTGTTTCACGGTGCAGCTTTGTCTTATTATACTGTTTTTGCGTTGGTTCCAATTATTTATTTGAGCATTGTATCATTTGGTAAAATTATTGGCCAAAAAACGATGGTTAAAATTATTTCTGGTGTTCTAAAAGATCAAGTAGGTATTAAAGACGTACAAGGAATTATCGACTTCTTAAATCAGATAGATTTTGAAAAAAGCAATGTTCTACTACAAACTGTTGGGATTTTTGTACTGCTTATTTCTGCAACAGCAATGTTAGCTTCTTTGAAACGAAGCATTAACGAATTCTATGATATTGTAAGGGTGATAAAAGATAAAAAGAAAAAGATTTTAGCGAATTTACTAGATAAATTGATACATGTTGGACTATTGATGTTTTTTGGTTTGGTGATAGTGGTAGTGTATTTTTCTGAAACATTTATGATTTCTTTCGGGGATAGGTTATTTAGTGGTGTTGAGTTTGTACATCATTTTGCAACTTTTTGTATACAAAATTTAGCGCCATTACTGACTAATTTTATTATTTTTTATTTTATTTTTAGGTTTTTACACGATGCAATTGTACCTAGAAAAATTGCGATGGGAGGAGCTTTAGTAACGACGGTTTTACTTTATTTAGGTCAATTACTGATAAAGTATTATTTACTCCATTATTTTTTCGCGAAGGATGCAGGAATAGCTGGTACACTATTAATTTTACTTACTTGGGTGTATTATACCTCTCAAATTATATTTTTCGGCGCTAAATTTACAATGCTGTATGCGAATATGGTAGGATGTCCGCTTCAAGTAAAAGCTTAATTCATTAATGGGATGAAACATACAATCAAAACTTTATATTTGTAAAACGTCTACTTTAAATTACATTATGCAGGAGATTTTAACTAAAAAGAAAATAGATCAGAAGTTGGTTCGATTGGCCCATCAAGTATTGGAAGATGCTGCTGATATTTCTGAAATTCATGTTGTTGGTATTTCTGGTAATGGGATGCAAATAGCATTGAAAATCCATACTGAATTAATCAATAATTCAGAAAAAACAGTTCATTTACATGAAATTCAATTGAATAAAGACAATCCTCTTTCTGAGCCAATTGTGTTAAATGCTTCAACTGATTTTTCGAATGCCTACATTGTTTTGGTGGATGACGTATTAAACTCTGGTTTAACCATGCAATATGCATTGATGAAATTATTAGAACAACCTGTTAAAGCTGTTAAAACAGTAGCCTTGGTAGACAGAGAACATCGTTGTTATCCAATAAAATGTGATTTTGTTGGAATGACTTTGTCAACGACTCTTCAAGAAAGAGTAGAAGTAGAATTTGGAACGGACAATTATTTTGCTTATTTAGTATAAAATGAGAACAACTGAATCTTCGAGTCTTTACGATTCTTTGGAAAATATGTCAACATCTGAATTATTGGTCAATATCAATAATGAGGATAAAAAAGTTGCTTTTGCAGTAGAAAAAGTGATTCCTTCAATTCAACGTTTTGTGGATGCCGCTTTTGAAAGAATGCAGCAAGGAGGGAGGTTGTTTTATGTTGGTGCAGGAACAAGTGGAAGATTGGGGGTAGTAGATGCAAGTGAATGTCCTCCAACTTTTGGTGTTTCTCATGATTTAGTGAATGGTATTATTGCTGGCGGTGATAGCGCAATACGAAAAGCGGTAGAATTTGCCGAAGATGATCGTGAACAATGTTGGAAAGATCTAGAAGAATATTGTGTGACTCAGTTAGATGTTTTAGTTGGAATTGCAGCTTCAGGATCAACTCCCTATGTGTTAGGCGGGATTGAGAAAGCCAATCAACAAGGATTACTTACTGCTGGAATATCTTGCAATGCTGACAGTAAATTAAGTCAAATAGCTCAATATGAAATTACTCCTGTTGTTGGTCCTGAGTTTGTAACAGGTAGTACAAGAATGAAATCAGGAACTGCTCAAAAATTGGTATTAAATATGATTTCAACATCACTAATGGTAAAATTAGGTAGGGTGGAAGGAAATCGTATGGTGGACATGCAATTGAGCAACGATAAATTAGTAGATCGTGGAACAATGATGGTGAAAGAGCGTTTAGGTATCGATTATGAACGTGCTAAGGGTCTTCTTTTAGAATATGGAAGTGTTCGCGCCGCTGTTCAATCTGTAAATAAGTCCAAATAATGAGAGTTGATATATTAACCATATTGCCTGAGTTACTTGAAGGACCTTTTTCTGCTTCAATTATGAAAAGAGCACAAGAAAAAGGGCTGGCTGAAATTTATTTGCATAATATTCGCGATTATGCAACCAATAAACATAAAAGTGTCGACGACTATCAATACGGCGGTGGGGCTGGCATGGTCATGTCTGCAGAACCAATTGCTTTGTTGATGGATAAATTGAAGTCGGAAAGAACTTACGATGAGATTATTTACATGACTCCTGATGGAGTTGTTTTAGATCAAAAGATTTCAAACCAATTATCACTTGGTAAAACGATCATGATTCTTTGTGGTCATTACAAAGGAGTTGATGAACGAATTCGACAATTGTACATTACGAAAGAAATTTCTATTGGTTCTTATGTACTTTCTGGGGGTGAGTTAGCAGCGGCTGTCTTGGTGGATAGTGTGATTCGTTTATTACCAGGCGTATTGAACGATGAAACATCGGCTTTAACAGATAGTTTTCAAGATAATTTGTTATCGCCACCTGTGTATACGCGTCCGCCAGAGTTTCGTGGATTGAAAGTTCCTGATGTATTGATGTCTGGTAATTTTGAGCATATCGAACAATACAGAGAATCACAAGCATTGCAACGAACAAAAGAACGAAGACCCGATTTATTAGACAATTATGGAGAAAGAAATGATTGATAAAGCAATTGAGGCTGCGATTGAAACCTTTAAAAATGGTGGGGTAGTTATTTATCCAACTGATACAATTTGGGGAATTGGTTGTGATGCAACCGATGAACAGGCATGTTTAAAAATCAACGAAATTAAAAATAGACCAGCTACAAAAAGTTTTATAGTATTGGTGGATAGTGTCCAAATGTTAGAACGGTTTGTGCCAGAAATTCCGGAAGTGTGTTATCAATTAATTGACTCAGCAGTGCGACCATTAACGATCATTTATGCAAATCCGAAAGGATTAGCAAAAAGCTTGCTAGCAGAAGATGGTTCAGTTGGAATCCGTGTTACCAATGATCCGATTTGTAAAAAAATGATTCGAACGCTTCGAAAACCCATTGTATCTACTTCCGTAAATTTATCAGGCGAAGCAAGTGCAACTGTATTTTCAGATATCTCTAATCAGCTCAAATCCAAAGTAGATTTTGTGTTTCCTGATACAGGCTTGTCAAGTAAAATACCTTCTCAAATTATAAAAATAGGATTGAATTCTTCGGTTCAAATCATTCGTAGCTAAACGATTGATAGATTAAATTCTGTATAATTAAAACAATTAAGAATGTCTGTACATAAAAACATAAAAAAAGTTACCACACACGTTTTACAGGAAATGAAAAATCGAGGTGAGAAAATCTCGATGTTAACGGGTTACGATTATTCAATGGCTAAAATTATCGATGCTTCGGGGATTGATATCATTTTAGTAGGGGATTCAGCTTCTAACGTTATGGCAGGACATGAAACCACATTGCCAATTACCTTAGATCAAATGATTTACCATGCTTCCTCAGTTGTACGTGCTGTTGAACGCGCGTTGGTGGTAGTGGATATGCCATTTGGTTCCTACCAGGGAAATTCAAAAGAAGCATTGTCGAATGCCATTAAAATCATGAAAGAAACTGGCGGTCATGCTGTGAAAATGGAAGGTGGCGAGGAAATCATAGATTCCATAAAACGAATTTTAACGGCAGGTATTCCAGTGATGGGACACTTAGGTTTGACTCCACAATCCATTTATAAATTTGGAACTTATGTAGTTCGCGCCAAAGAAGAGGAAGAAGCAAATCGATTGATTCACGATGCCAAATTATTAGAAGAAGCAGGTTGTTTTGCGATTGTATTAGAAAAAATTCCTGCAAAGTTAGCCGAAGAAGTTGCAAAAGCTGTACGAATTCCAATTATTGGTATTGGAGCAGGAAGTGGAGTGGATGGACAAGTCTTGGTAGTGCATGATATGTTAGGAATCAACAATGATTTTAGCCCAAGATTTTTAAGGAAATACAATAATTTGTACGAACAAATGTTTCAATCTTTTCAGCAATACATTTCAGATGTAAAGACGGGGGACTTTCCAAATTCAAATGAACAATATTAAAGTTAATAAATCCGAAATAAATTATATAGTAATTACATAAAGGATGATTCAAGGTCAAAATCGCCAAGAAATAATTGAAGTTCTTTACGAAGATAATCATGTGATTGTAGTCAATAAAAAACCATCTGACATCGTTCAAGGTGACAAGACCGGAGATGTAACCCTTCCTGATAAAATCAAAGAATATTTAAAAATCAAATACGATAAACCAGGAAACGTATTCTGTGGTGTTGTACATCGATTAGATCGGCCAACAAGTGGCGCTGTTGTGTTTGCTAAAACAAGTAAAGCATTAAGTAGATTGAATGAGCAATTTAGATCGAAAGACACTCAAAAACTTTACTGGGCGGTAGTTGAAAACCCACCTAAAAAACCTTCATTCAGATTGGAAGATTATTTATGGAAAAACGAAAAACAGAATAAATCGTACATCCATTCTTCTGATGAAAAAGGTGCTAAAAAAGCAATTTTGACTTATCAAACTATTTTAAAATCGGATAATTACACATTGTTGGAGGTAGAGTTAGAAACAGGTAGACATCATCAAATTCGCGTTCAATTATCTCATATTGGTTCAATTATAAAAGGAGATGTTAAATATGGTGCAAGGCGCTCCAATCCAGATGCATCAATTCATTTACACGCAAGAAAACTTAGTTTTATTCATCCGACAACGAAAGAATTAGTCAGTGTAACAGCGCCGGTACCAAACGATGCGCTGTGGAGTTGGTTTCAATCGGAAATGAGTCAAAAACTGAAATAAAACATTAAATGTTATTTTAAAAAGCGGCATTGTAACAGTTGTTAATATTAATTTTTTAATCTGTTAATAATTCGATTGTTTTTTAAACGTTTTAGTATATATTTGTGTTACTAACTCTTAAAATTTATTTTTATGAAAATTATTTTACTATGTGCATCCTTGTTGTTAGCGGTTGTATCGCAAGCCCAAGCGGTGTTTGAAATTAAGTCACCACCATCAATTTCTGGTTATTATACCATTAGTTTGGGTGACTCTACTGTTCACTATTGGGGGAATGGTTCGATTGCAAAAAAATCTATAACGGCTGAATTAATGTTAGCTACTGGAGCGGATTCTTTGGCATCAGCAACTCTTAAAGGTGATTTTAGCGGCAAAATTGCAGTTATATTTAGAGGAGCGGTTTCTTTTGCTTCCAAAGCAATGAAAGCTCAGGCCGCAGGTGCTGTTGCAGTTGTGATTGTAAATCATGGGATTCAAGCTGATGGTTCCGTAAATGGAGACGAGGTGTTTACTATGGCTGGAGGTACATCTTATAGTGCCGGAGATGGCGCTTTTGTAACAATACCTGTCGTTATGATTTCGAAGAATTCGTATTTAAAAATGTCTCAAGTTTTAAGATCTGCTGAAACTGTAGAAGGTTATATTGGTGGAAAAAAGTCTTTGGATTATGATTTGAAATTATCACCAGATATGTTGATAGTTCCTGCTAAATCTACACGAACTAAATCAATGGTTCGTCAAGGAATGGTAAGTGATACTCTAGGATTTAGTTTGATTAACAATGGTGACAAAGACCAATACAATATTGGTGTTAGAGCATTAATTGTAAAAGGTTTGGATACTTTGTACAATAAAGGTTTATTCATAGATACAATTGTATCTAAAGACACAATTGGATATTACTTTTTTGCTGACCAATCAGGTGTTTTACCATTCAGACCTAGTGATGACTTAGATACAGGACGTTATGATTTAACTTTTTCAGTAGTTAATTTGAATGAAGTAACTTTTGATGACACATTGATTGACCAATATTATCAAGACAATGAAGTGAAAACAAGTTTCTTTGTAACAGATTCAATTTACGCTATTGCAAAAATGTCTTCTTACAAAGGGTCAAACGGTAAAACTTTTCACAATGTTCCATTGTGGTCAACTGCAACAAGACCCGGAGGTACTTACTCAAATTATTCTTCATGTATTGTGTATAAAGATAATAATTTGGACAACTTAGAGTCTTCGGGAATGACTTTCTTAGCTTATGTAACTGAGGGAGGTGTATTAAAAGATAACTTGTTTAAGGTGAATGTTTTCGAATGGAATGATCAATTCGTTGACATTAGAGATACATTGTTTGCATTTAATGAATTAAATCCATTAGTGGATAATCAAGAGTATATTTCTAGTGATTCATTAGTATGGGATTATCAAACTGTAAAATTTGATCAAGCGGTAAAATTAAATGCAGGACAAAGATATTTATTCTGTGTAAGTACTTCAAATCCTAAAGTAAATTTTGGTTTTGATGATGACTCCCCTTCATTAAGAGGTGCAACTCTTGTTGCAAATCGTGAGCCTTTATTCGCTATTGCAATTGATGGAAAATATTATGCTGCTGGATGGAGTCCAGGTTACAAATTCATTCCTACAATTTCTTTGGGTTTAAATACTATTTGTGATTTAGCATTGACAACATCTGGAACTGATGAATCTGGTGTAGATAAAAAAGACGGTGAAGTTAAGGTTGAAGTAACAGGAGGAACTGCTCCATTTAGTTATGAATGGAATACTAATCCTGCGCAAAGCAATGCTACTGCATCTGGTTTATCTACAGGCACTTATACTGTTTTTGTAAAAGATGCAAATAATTGTATCGCTTCTGATACTGTAAAAATAGGTGTAGGTTCTGCTTCTTTAAATGGTTTGAATGTTTCTAATCTTTCTGTATACCCTAACCCGGTATCTGAGCAATTAAATGTTTCATTTACTGCGAAAGGTAATGTAACATTAATGTTGACAGGAATTACTGGAAATGTAATCGAATCTAAAAACGTAAATGGAGTTGTTAGAACTGCATTTAATACTTCTAATTTATCTAAAGGGGTTTACTTAATTACAATTAAAGATAACGAATCAAGTTATTCTTATAAAGTAGTTAAAGAATAATTTTAACATTTAATTTTGGAGGCTGCTTAATAGGCAGCCTCTTTTTTTTAATATAATTTTTTAAAATGAAAGCATACGTTTTTCCTGGACAAGGAGCACAATTCACTGGAATGGGCAAGGATTTATTTGATACGATGCCGTTAGCAAAAGAACTGTTTTTAAAAGCAGATGAAATACTTGGTTTTGAAATTCACAAGATCATGTTTTATGGAACTGAGGAAGAGTTAAAGCAAACAAGAATTACTCAACCAGCTATTTTTCTTCATTCTACAATTTTAGCAGCATGTTTAGGAGATTCGTTTGTGCCTGAAATGGTAGCAGGTCATTCTTTAGGTGAGATTTCAGCCTTGGTAGCTAATAAAACGCTAAGTTTTGAAGACGGTTTGACTTTAGTTTATAAACGCGCGCTAGCGATGCAAAAAGCATGTGAGGCACAACCATCTACAATGGCAGCAATCATTGGTCTAGAAGATAATGTAATTGAGGATATTTGCGCAACAATTAATGGCGTAGTAGTGCCTGCAAATTATAATTGTCCTGGTCAATTGGTAATTTCTGGTGAAGTAAATGCTGTTGAAGAGGCATGTGTTAAATTAAAAGAAGCAGGTGCTAAAATGGCTGTTGTACTTCAAGTTGGCGGTGCCTTCCATTCTCCATTGATGGAGTCTGCGAGAGAAGAACTGGCAAAAGCTATCGAAGCGACGAATTTTTCACAGCCAATATGTCCAATTTATCAAAATGTAAAAGCAGCTGCTGTATCTGATCCTGCAGAAATAAAACAAAATCTTATTGAGCAGTTAACGGCTCCTGTAAGATGGACTCAAACTATGCAACAAATGATTTCAGATGGAGCTACATCAGTCACTGAAGTAGGCCCGGGTAAAGTACTTCAAGGATTATTTAAAAAAGTAGATCGTTCATTTTCAACTTTCTCTGCGACAGTCATTTTGTAAATTGAACATCATAAAAAAGGCGAGTGATTTTTATTAACCACTCGCTTTTTTTGTCATCAAGAACTAATTTCTTATTGCTGCAATTCTTGCTTTTACACCTTCAATATCTCTTTTTTTACTAGCAATTTGATTATCATAAGAATTCATTTCACGAATTTTAGACTGACGATAATTGCTTTTCACAGTAGCATCTTTTGTCGATTTTATTTGTCGAGCATAGTAGTCTGATTTTTCTTTCTTTAATTCTTTAATTCGAATTAAATCAACCTTATATCGTTCTATTTGAATTTTATAATTCGCAATATTGTTACGATCTGATTCTGTCAGTGCCATATTTTTTAATTTAATTTTTATGAATTTTTAGAATACCACTCTTCTAGAGTTTCACATTTTTCAGATTCTAACCACTCTTCTATTGAAGAAAATCCTTTTTTATTGACAAAGTCTTTTAAGTCTTCTTTCCTAGAGGCTTGTCCCAAAGTATATTTATTATTGATACAATATGTGTTGAATTCGTTTGCAACTTGAACAGTTACTCCAAAGTGGGAATCAATAACTTCTTCAAATTCTTTCACATTCATATTTGAAGTGATTTTTAAATCTGAATTGGACGCGTTTATTGATTTACTCGTTTTTTCGTTAAGCTGAGCAAAAGTCATTTCTGAATCTGCAAAAACTTTTCCTTTGTAGACTCTTAAGCTTAGACCAAAATTTTCTTTAAATTCTGCTTGAATTGTTTTTATTTTTTTGTTTGGTGCTAAATGAAAATCACTTGCATCAAAACGATCAAAGAAATTTGATAAAAATCCCATATTAGTTAAATTAAATGATAAAATTTGAAATTAAACCTATTTGTAAATTTATAAAAAGATTTGTTTCAGTTAGCGACAAAAAAAATAGATTGCTGATTAATTGGCAGTTTATTATCTGCTAAAACAGCGCCTGAAGCAGCCCCTATCGGAGCGAATATCCAGTCTGCGAGAGGGATAAACGAAATTAAATTGTAGGCGAAGCCAAATCCAATTAACGTGAGTTTATTGGCGCCCATATAGCTTAAAGTGTTAGTATAATTTAATTTTTTTCTTTCAGCAATATAATCGAAATAACTAAATCCCATAAAATAACTGTTTAGTACAAATAATAACATCAGAATAATAGGTGAAATCGAGGGGATGAATATAATTACAATTGACCCGATTACTATCATTATACTTTCAATTACAATGTTTCTTATGGTTAGCGATATGCTTCTAAGTATGTCTCGAATGAATTGTTTTAAATTAAATGAGTATGCTTTGTTTGATAATATAAATTCAGTTTTTTCTGAAAGATATGCAAACATAGGTGATAATAGTATGAGAATAATATATTTCATATATCTACCGATTATATACCAAATCAAAATTTTAATTAGTAATGTAATTCCCCATTCTATTCCTGAAATAATTGACTCTGTAAAAGTTGAAAAATTTGAATCCTTAAGTGTTGAATCGTTGGATATTGAAAAAATCCAATTCAATAATTGTTTTGAAATTAGTTGAGAAAGTTCAAAAGAAAAAATAAAAAAGAAGCAAATCCATAATGTTAGTGGGACAAGAAACCATATTTTAAAATGTTTATACGAGAATATAACTCCTTCAAAAAGTTTTACAAATCCAAGTAAAAAAAGTTTCATAAGTATAAATTGTATTTTTAATATATAAACAGATTCAATACAACTTTATTGGATGCCTATTTATTTAAGTTATAGATTTACAAAAACATTAATTCAATTAGTTTCTGATAGATAAACCTAAACTTAAGGAATAGTAATAATTATCGATTGGCAGAGGTCGATAGTTGTCTAAGTTGTGGTCGTATTGAATAAGAAAGCTCAAGTGTTTATTTACTTCAAAGTTTATATTCGAGTCGAAATACCATCTAGGACTTTTAAAGTTTTCATTTAAAGGGAATTGTAAGTAGGATACGCCGGAAAAGTCGACTCCTTTTGCTATTTTAAAAGCGAATTTAGCGACTGTATTTAATCGAAACATTTCACGATTAATAATTGATCTATTATTTAGATTGAAATTCATTGAGCTAGTTTGTGGGTTCCAACGTTCGTTTTCATAAAACGTTCCAACACTTAAATAAAGATCCGACGCTCTTTTTTCAAGACAATTTACACGGATATTTAAACCTGCAACTTTACGTTGTTCCATTCCAAGGATTCCGTTCCATTGGTATTGAATATAAGCTTCAGGGTATGCAACACGAGTATCGTTATCTCGAAAGCGTATTTGTAAGTTTCCGTTTTTTTCAAGTGAATTTTTACCGTTGAAAGCAAGTTCTGTTTGTGCCAGTACTATCAGAACCTGATTCTTTTTAGTAAAGAAATCAATTTCTGATTTGTTAGTAAAATCAACGATGTTGTTTTTCTGTTTATCACTGGAGAAATTCAATATGAATGATGCACGAATTTTCTTTTGAATTGAATCTTGTCCATTTTCTCTGTCAATGGTTAATATTTGAGCAGTGATAGGTTTAGAAAAAAAAGTAAATGCACAAACAAATGCTAGTTTTATCAGTTTAGTTGTTTTCATTAGTCAAAAATTCTTGTTCTATACGTTGTTTTAATCGGTCTATTGGTTTTAAATCTACTTCAGTATCTCCATTTGAAATATTAAAAGGATCATCTAAACCGACAATTAATAAATATAAATAGGAAAGGAGGAAAGAGATCGAGGTGGTTACAAAGTAGTTTGCTACAGGGGTTTTAAATTTTGTTGTTATTAACAATAAAAATACGATAACTAATATACTTTTCAATAAGGTATAAGCTGGTTTAATAAAATTGTTTCTAGATATAGAATACGCACGAGTCAATTGTTTTCGCATTGCATTTGTGTTTTCTTGAATTCCTTTAATCGCTTCTTTATCAATACCTCTTTCAGCGAAATAATAAGCAATTTCATTTCCTCTTCTGATTAATGGAAAAAGTTCTTTTGAATCTTTTTTTTGACTGTACAACCATTCAATAATACCATCTGTTAGTTTTAATAATTCTGTTCTTAGCATTTCTTTATTTAGTGGATCTGTAGAAAGTGGAAGCCCTGAACTTCTAGGGGCTTTAAATGCAAGATAAATCCAATCTTTAATTGCTTCAAGATTCGCTGCAACTTCTCCAGGAATTTTTTCACTTTCTTTAAAGTCAGTCATTGTTGCCGCTAATAATAGTCCAAAAACGAAAAATGCGCCAGTGAAAACGATTGTAATATCAGATAATTCAATTAATTCAGAAATAGTTTGTCCTTTAATAATCAGTTTTTCAATAATGAGTTTTTTTATCAATACTACTGTTAGTGAGATGAATAAAGCTTTGGTTAAAATACTTCTGTTTAATATATGATTCATTTTTAGTGTGTAAGGAGCATAAATTAAATAACAAAAGTGCAAATTTAAGCTTTGATTTTTTATTTTGTCAAAGTCGATTCATAAATATTTATTTTATTATTAAGATTGAATTTTTTGATTGTAAATTAATTTTAATTAAAGTTTCTCTATTTTTGTCGACTTTATGAAATTAAGGTTATTAATTCTTAGTTGTATCCTTCATTCAGTTCTTGTGTTTTCTCAAGGTGTTGAAAATGTA
>Ga0315908_10002879_pt1 | contig 12511 bp, 8 predicted proteins | sample LakEriMetagenome_12_FD_203520 | JGI IMG/M metagenome (GOLD analysis project Ga0315908, IMG submission 203520) | Freshwater fungal communities from buoy surface, Lake Erie, Ohio, United States - Buoy 4 MA124 | ecosystem: Environmental > Aquatic > Freshwater > Lake > Lake biofilm | place: USA...
TGATGAATTAAAGTGTATTTAAGAAAAAAAATTGTAGGATTTGATATAGAAAAATTAAAATGATTAAAATTAAATAATAAATTTAAAAAACTCAAAAAATTAACCTATTAATTCAGAATTATAAATTAAATTATATTTTATTTAGTAAATTTAAACAGATTAAATAAAATAATAAAACTTATTAGATTAAGATATTAAAAATAATGATAATAATGATTAATAAAATAAATTTTATACTGGAGAATTAAAATTATATATTTAATAAGTAAAAAATTTACCGAATGATCAATTTGATAAAATAGATTCATTTGTAAAAATTAGTTATGATGAAAATATATAAATTACTTAAGTTTAGTATAACAATTTAAATCCTTATTTTAATAAAGAAATAATATATTAATTCAATAATGTAAATGGTTAAAAATAAATTAAATTTTAAGTATTTGATAAAAATATTTTAAATGATAATTTATTATGTTAAAGAGATATAAGTATAGATAATTTGATAAAATAAAATAAGAATACTAAAAACAAAGGAATTTAATTAATAGATGAAAAAAATTAAAACTTATTATCATAATCTGAATTGTTTGTTTAAGCAATATTTAATAAAAAAACTTTAAAATAATAAAACTAAAAAGAAAATTAATTATTAAATGAAAAAATTTATATCAATGAAAACATCATTTAAAATAATAATACTTATTCGGGTGAATTAAGATTAGAAATCCATTCAGCTAATAATTTACCAAGTAGTAGATTCGATAAAATAGATGCATATGTTGAAGTTAATTGTAATGGAAATATTTAAAAAACATAAGTGATTGATGATAATGAGAATCCTTAATTTAATTAAGAAATGATATTTTTATTGGACAAAGTTAGTGCAAACAGTATTATAAAGTTCCTTATTTATGACAAAGATAATATAAGTGATGACTTAGTTTGTTAAAGAGAACTTTTTATTGGTAATTTAATTGAAAAGGGATAAAGTTTATAAACTATTTAGTTGATGAATGATAAAAAACAATTAATAAAATCAGAATTGTTAATCTTACCTTTATTTTATAATTAAATTAATCAATTATCAGATCGATTATCTGATTAATAAAATGACACAAAATAAATTAACAATTAATAGATATAATAAATAGATAATAATTTATTTAAATTTTAAGATACACAAAATTATGATTTTTTTAATGGTGAGTTAAGAATTATTATTTGTTAGGCTAAAAATCTACCTAGCTCAAAACTTGATAAAATTGATTCATACGTAAAAGTAGATATAGATGATTAATCTTAAAAAACAAACGTAATTGATAATGAGGAAAATCCTTAATTTAATCATGAAATGATATTTTAATTGAAAAATTTAAAAATAGATAGTTTAGTTAAATTCTAAATATATGATAAAAATTATTTATATGATGAATTAAAGTGTATTTAAGAAAAAAAATTGTAGGATTTGATATAGAAAAATTAAAATGATTAAAATTAAATAATAAATTTAAAAAACTCAAAAAATTAACCTATTAATTCAGAATTATAAATTTAAGTAATATTTTAATGATTATCTTATAAAATATTTACTTCATAATATCTATTTATATTTTATTCCTAATTTATCTTATTTATTAGATTTAAGTTAATTATATTGACTTATAATTTATATATTATCAATATTTATATTTAATAACATAATTAAATTTTTTTAATAAATAATAATTTTATATTTTTTAATTAATGTATAATAAAAATGGGTCCTCAATGAGACTTTATTGATTTAGCTTTATATATAAATAAAATTAAACTAGGGTTCAAATTCGGCGGGGTGAGTAGACTGCCGGACAAAGTTAAGTGGAGGCTTTTATGCAGTTTCCCCCCTTAATCCAAATGGACTAACTAAAGAATCTGTAGCGCTACACAGCAACCTCTCCGGAGGACCGTAAAAAGAAATGTATAATAAAAATATAAAATTTAAATTTATTTTTAACTAAATAAAAACACTATTTATAAAAATTTAAATTGATTAATAAAAAAAATTATATATATATATCAAAAATAATAAAATTATATTCATTAAATCATATAAAGCATAATGAATTATATTGATTAGATATACTTAATCATATATTTTATATAAAATAATTTATTTTTAAAATAATATAATAAAAAATAATTTTTAAATTCGGCTATTAAATTTTAAAATAATTAAAATTATATTAGTATTTATCATTTTTATTTTTCCTTAATTTAAAGATTTACTTTTTTATTTATAAATATAAAATATATATATAATTTTTAAAAACGTCAGCTGCAGGATTTGAACTTGCGCGGGTAAACCCATTTGATTTCGAGTCAAACTCCTTAACCACTCGGACAAACTGACTTATATATATATCCATAAATAATTATTTAAATAAATATCAATAATTAAACTAAAATTTAATAAATTAAATTTATTTTATTTAAATAAATATTTATATATTGATTTCAATGATATTAATCGTTATTTGATACTTAACTATATCTATCTGCATTTAAAAGAATATTTATTTATATGTTTTCTTTAATTTTTCTATTTACTTTTTTTTAAAATATTATCATGATTATAAAAAAAAATGTTGAAATAAATGCAACTATTGAACCTTGTTGTAGTTTTTTAATTGCAGTTAAGTTAATAAGTATAGTAGTGATAATAAAAAATAATAGCCCTTAAATATAAAGTAACAAAATAGTCCTTTAAATAGTAATAGCTTAAGGAATAAAGTTTATAATTTTATTTTTTAATACCAATAAAAGCTATATCATACTTAAAATTTGTAAAATTAATGCTATAAAATAATTATTTTATTAAAAATTACCACAAATATATATAATGAATGTCAAAATTCCACTTATTCTTACACTTAAAATTTAATAATCATAATAATAGTCAATAGATTTTTTTGAATTAAAAATTAATATAGATCCTGAACATATATTTTCTTATCCTTTATTACATTAATATATTTTTAATAAACCAATTTAATATTTGTTTTCATTAAATTAGACAATAAACCACTTTGGAGATATAATAGAAAATAAAAATAAAGAAAATGTTATAATATTTACCAAAAGTAAAAATTTTACCTAATTATTTTAAATTCTATCTCTATTTTTTTATTCAAATTTAATAATTTCAGGATCATAATAATTATTTTATTGCTATATGTTTTAGCTATCTTAAACTAAAAAACTCATTTTGAAATTAATATTTATTATAAAATAGAAATATTTAATGAGATATTATTTTGAATTAAATAGAAATATTTAATAAAATAATATTGAAATAAAATTTTTTATTAATAAAACATTTAAAATAAATAAATCAAATTTAACATTTGTCTATATTATTTTTGAAAAATTCATATAAAAAAAAAAAGAGACCACTTTATGGTATACTTTTAATCAGACTAGGATATATTCCTTTATAAAAACCAAAAAAGCCCTCATTTTAAAAAGTTTATTATATAATATTAGTATAGTTATTGTATTTTAATGTGTTAGATTTATTTGGAAACTAATTTTATTAAATTCTTGTTCTTATAGTAATAATTGGGTACGTTATAATTGTAGAAAGTATCTTTGAAAAACATCCATTAATAAAAGCAAAATAATTGATATGATTGAAATATTAATTTTTATTTATTGAATTGATAAATTCATAAACATTAAGTTGAATAATGCCATTAGAACATAATAATAAACTAGCAAGTAATCCTCTATAAAACCCTTTAAATTAATGTTAACTATTTATTTCTTTAACGACACATGTAAACGACAATTTCTAATCAATTAAAAGTCTAGTTTTAATGGTCCATAAAGGCTAACTTAGAACTACAACTAGCATTCCACTAAAAAAACTAGACCAAAATGTAGAATAATTTATCTTCAAATTATTATAAATTAAAAAAAACATAAATTAACTCATGCTGTTTGCAACTAAAGAGAACAAAGCTCCTTTATATAATCCTCTTATACCTTCTTATTTAAGAATAGTTTTGAATGCATTAATTGAGCTATTTTTATAATTAGGGACTAAATTATTTGATTGATTTTTTCCATCATGAGATTATAAGCGAGTTCAAATCAATTCTAATGGATGAAGTAGTTAAATTACTAATTGAGCTTTGAAAGCTGCACATCCTTTACAAAATTCGTTGTTCAAAAATTAATCTAATTTAAAATGACTTTACATTTAAATTTAATTAATATTTTTTAATATTTTTATCTTTATAATATTAAGTGATTTAATTTTTTATCTTTGATTTATTAAATAGTATTTAATTATAAAATAAAATTATGAAGTTTGAATCAAATAAATAGCAAATAATTCTTGCTGTAATTGTTTGTTTGACCTTTTCTTCTATAATTATAATGGATCTCACAAATTCAAGATATTTTTCAAATAAATTAAAAGATCTTGAAAATAAGATAATTTAATTATAAAAAGATAACAATTATCATATAGTAAGCTCAAATATTAAGTTTAAATAAAATCCATCTCCTAACCAATCACCTCCAGTGGATTAAATATTATCAAAATATGTGAATAATTAAGCTATGAAAATAGGATAAGTAAAAGAGATATAGAGAGGAGAAAGTAATTAAAAACAATTAAAATAAGATTAATTATTAAAGAACATGTAATAAGGAGTAATTCCATAGCATATATAATTGACATAATCTCTGTTGGGTAATGAAGTAAACAATTAATAAAATAATGGATAAAGAGATTAGTATAAAAAAAGTGATATATATTAATACTAGGATGGTTATGAACAAGTAACAATAATAAAAAATTAAACTTCATTATTATAAGGAGAAAGAGTATAGAAGTCAGAAGATATTGAGGTAAGATAAATTTAGAAAAAAGGAATTTAAGGAAAAAGTGGCACAAAAGAAATATATAGTCCTAATTATGATTTCCCAGTAGTTTACAAAACAGGAAATGGGGTGATTTAGACGAAAAGACTTATGGGAGATATTAATAATAGTGAAATAATATAAGCTAATCCTTAACATCAGAAGCAGTAAGTCAAAATAGTGCATAACAATCCAGATGGAAGTTAGGTCAATATGGGAACTGTATAAGCTATGGTTCCTGTTTAGACTAAAAAACCTATCTAGAACTCTGTTACTCCTATAATCCTCAATAGACTTAAATAATCCGATAAATATGAAACAGTCTTCAAAGGATAAATCAATGTTAAGGCTGAGTGATCATAAAATATTATTTATTAATAATAAATAATCATTATTAATCAAATATTTATCCTCATTATTACTACCAATGGATAATTAATCTTTATTATTATTATTTCTAAAAAATTTAACTTCATTATTGATATTAATTATTGATATTTATTATTTTTTATCATTAATTGATCGTCATAATTATTTATGAATAATGATTATTTTTTATTGAATAAGAATGAAGAATCATAGTTTTTGAGCTTTGGTGATAGATCTTGGCTGTTAAGTGTGAGGAAGTGGTTGATATACTACAATGCTGTATGAATTACCAGAAGTGTCCTAAACATTAAAAGTATAATTAATTCCTGCTACGACTTAAGTAGTGTAGCTCTAGAGAGTCAACTTCTATTACTGAATTTGAAGATAGTGACACATCTATTCAGTCATCTCTTCCACAATTTAAATAGTCTCTGCACATGGTTCTTTTGCTTAGCTATGTCCTCCACACATCATCATTTTATTTAATTCTTTTATTTTATTATATCCTTAATATCTAGTCAAATATATTCTATATAGTAATAAAATCAATGTAGTGAAGAATTAATATAAAAAGTGGAAATTTATGATTCAAAATTTAATTGTTAGATGATAGACTGCATATTAATTGCTTTTAACATTGTGGGTCTACCATGAGGACAATTCCATGGAGATTTAAGGCTAGATAAATTATTAAGGATTAATTTTAGTTATTAATTGTTCAAATCATCTCCAACCATAATAGATTATCTACATGACTTTGAAGCTAAATGGTTCGCAATTCTTTTATTTCCTTGAATTAACCCTCCTAAATATTGTTTTATCTCTTCACTTTCAAATTAATTCTCTACATCTATTTTCAGCTTATTATTTTTTATATATTTTATTGCTTCATAAAAATCATCTTCATTAAACAATAATCCTCCCAATTATCCTACTTGTATCAATTAATTTTATTGATTCAATTAATAACCTAGCATACTTAGAAGCTTTTTATTTTTCTAGATTATATTTTATTCACTCAAATCTATATTTATTTTTAAAGATGGCTGAATTAATTAGTTTTTTTTTATTTCTTTTTTATATAAATATTATTCATAATTATATTTTTCATCTGCAGCATGTTAATCTATAACATAAATATTATTATTTTCTCTATTTAAACATATTATAAATCCTTTATTAAATTATCCTATTATTTCCATTTTTTAAAAGCTACTTTTAATAAATATTTCATCTAATTAATTACATTACTCTTCTAAATTATTTTCTTAATAATTGTTAAATTAGTTTTTATTTTAATTTTCTTCTTTAATACTTGAATTATTCTATAAATTTATTTAATAATCTTTGATTTGAAATTTCTAATCTTGATCAAAATTATTAAAATAATCCTTTATCTAAAATTGTTATTCCTGATTAAAATTATTAGAATAATTTTTTATTTAAAATCTTTATTCTTATTCTAGATTTTCAATTTAAATTAAATCATATTTATTTTAATTAGTTTAATTTTAAAATAAATTAATTTAATCAGTTTAATTATTTTAATAATCATTAATTTTATAAAATATATTTTCTTCAATCATTTCTTGTTTGATATATTTTTCTTGTGATTTATTTTCATTTTATTCTTATTGGTTATTTATTATTCTAAAATCTTTATAATCTTATTCAGATTTTTTTATAATTTATGTATAAAATTTAGTTATATTTTAAACTTCATTATATTGCTATGTTTATAATGATTTAGTTTTTTTTTAATAATTTATATTGGAATAAGAATTTTAAGAATTTGTTTAGATTTATGAAATCGATTTAATTTTAGGTAAAATTTGATTTGATATATAGTTTTATACTTTGGATTTAATTTTATCAAAAATCGTAGCTTAATCATCAAAAAAGTAATCCCTTTTATCATAAATATTAAAATCAACTTTGTTTTATGTTGAAATAATAATTATAAAAAGATATTTAGAATTTTGATTAAATAATTTATATTATTCTTAAACCCAATAAACTAAACTTTTAGAAAAATGGACAGGCCTCTAGTTAATATAAAGAAAATGGTAGTTTTTTTTAATATAGAGTTAAGATACAGATCCACTGAGGATTTGATTGGAAAGAAGGATTTATACTTAGGTTTTAAATAAATCTGTTAGATCGAGTTAAATTTGGTCAATGAGTTTGAAGAGTTTGTGATGAATGACATTTGCAATTTTTTGCTAATATGAGGATGGATTTCCACTATCAAGGATGATTGAGTAGTTGGGATTGGGAGTGGTTTGGTTATAGAGAAGGAAGCGGACATTGTTTTAGATGATGGAGAGAGATTAGAGAAGAAGGATGATATGAGAATAATATTGAGAGAGATTGATGACTAAGTCCTGCTTCCGTACAGGAGTATGTTTGAATATCTCCTCCACTATCACCATAGTCCCCACTTCTATGTTTTCCATTAATTCCACTACTAACTCCTCTCCTTCCTCTCTCATCTTATATCCTTTTTCTCCCTTTTGTCTGCTTAGTATCGTCATTTAACTTATATTATTTATAGCAGCTAGTCCCTATCCTCTAAACCCATATGTTTTTAAACTCTCTATTTCCTCCTTATCTTTAATTTTGCTCGTTCCTCCCATACTTAGAAAATCTGCATTTATATCTATTCCTACTCCATTATCTTTTACCATTATCTTTTTTAAACCCATATCACTCAAATACAATTCTATCTATTTGCTTTTAGCATCTATACTATTCTCCACTAACTCTTTTGTTATTTAAACTATATCTTATATTATGCTATTACTCTCTATTCTTTTTATTGAATCCTTGTCAAGTTATTTTATACTCTCTTTACTTATATTATTCATTTATTTTTTATTAAATTCTATATATTTTATATAAGTTTTTTTACTAAAATATTTCAATTATTTAAATTTTAAATTAAAAGTTTAATATAATAAAAAAAATAACTAAAATAAAAATGTATAAAGTAAAATATATTATACATAAAATAATTTTAAAAATAGACAATAGACAATAGATAAAATAAAAGATTTTTATAAAATTGAAATGCATATTTAGATATTAATAAAGTAAAATGAAGAAAATGTAATGATAAAAATATTCAATAAACATTCCACTCTTTAATAAAGGTTTAAAGGAAATCAAGCATAAATTGGTGCCTATGATTTGCAATAATTAGAGCAGAAGGAGTATTAATGAGGTCCTTGAGTTTGAATAGTTTTTCATAAAAGTGATTAATTGTGGTAGATTGATGGTTATTTAGGATTGCATGAGGATCTGTTAAGGGCTTGATATCTGGATCATACATAATTCTTTTTTTGTATCCCCCATAAGAAAAGCACCTTGCAATTCCAATCGCTCCTAATGCTTCTAACCTGTCTGCATCTTGAACAATTAATCCTTCCAATAACTTCATTTCCCTCATCATGTTTTTATTATTATTTATCCCTCCCTTATAAGATATATGTTCCATTATCAATTTTATCTTTTCCTTTTATTTTTCACTTAGCTCATCCACACCTTCCAAATAAACATCTACTTTCTTTTTTTTATTTTATGATTCATCAACGAATTTCCAATCATCTATATCATGTAATAATGCTCCTAGTTTTATCACTATTTCATCTATTTCTATGTCCTTATTTTATTCTCTTTCTCACTCTTCTTTATATATCTTTTTACTAAGTTTATATACTCTTTTTATGTGGCTGTAATCATGTCCACTTTCTGCATTCTTTAATTATTCTTAAACATATTTTTTTGTCTTTCTTATCAATTATTTTTGTCTATCTTTATTAATATCCATTTTATTTTACTATAATTTTGATTTATTTATTTTAAATATTTAAAATATAGTAAGTAATAAGTATAAAAATTAGCTCAATTTTTCTTAACTATTAATTAGAATTCATTATCATCATCCGTTTCATTAATAAATTATGACTACTATTTTGAAAATTATAAATCATCAATATCTGAAGAATTATTTAAATTTTCACAAGGAAACTGTTGTTAGACATAACTTATATCTTACAAATAAGGTTACAATCCAATAATCCAATCTAAACTTTCTTTTTCACCTAAATGATAATTAATAAAAATTACCTTAAATAAGATAGTCATAAAACTCGAGAAATTGCTAATAGTTTTAAATGTAAAAACCAAAAGCTAAGCTTGTGTCAATTTTATTAATATCGATTCCAGTCATATTAGATTTAAAAAACTCATTGTATTAAGACTGACAATTGATTTTTTCATAACTGTTCTAAACATAATGTGGATCAAGAAGAATGAGTTGATTTTTTTGATAACCAACAAAGTACAAGGCTCTCCTAGGTTTTCCTCCTAGAATTCCAACAGAATATTTAGAGTTGAGGAGATACTTGACATTTTCAAAGTATTTAGGCTAAGGAGAGTCGATTCCTATTTTGATGCAAATGAGAAGATATAATTGTTTGGACCAATTTGTGCATTGGTTGCAAATTTGGTTAAGATAATTCTGCAAATCTTATTTGTTTATATTAACTAGATTGTCAATACACTTAGATTCACACTGTGATGAAGGCTATTTGCATTTAGAATTGTTTTCCAACTATTATTTAAGAATGTCCTTTACAAAAATACATCCATCAGTGAATATGCTGAACCCTATTTACTCTTATACTTCCATTAATTCACAATACCTAAGATATAACTTTTCAATCACCATTGTTATCGTTGTTCCTTTATACCAATCTCCAGGATACATCATAAACTCTTCATTAGCTACTTTACAAATCTGTTAAATGCTAAATGGACTCTCTTTGAATTCTAATTAGCAATCTTAAAACAAATCTATTAATTCATAATTCTTCCTCTCTTTCTTGAAATTATTAATGAATTTTTCATCATCTAGTAATCTTAAAATCTGTCCGAACATCATTTGACCTACTCTAATCATACATCCCCAACCTGTGTCACTTATATAATTTGTTAGATTCAAATGCTTTGGTTTTAAAATTGGAAAATTCTTTCTATAAGAAAACCATATTATTTATTGATATATTTTATTTATTCTTTCATATGCTTATTCTTAACTTTCATTTATTTCTTGCTTATATAATTAACCTAGCAATATTATTTTTTCACTTTTTTAAGTTATTTATAATTTTTTATGAGTTTTGCAAGGATATTTTATGTAGATATTATGCTCAATTTAGTATTATAAATTGGTTAAAAGGTCTTATGATTATTCTATTAATGTTTAATCTCTCTCATCTCGAACACATTCTATTTATTATTAATTCATTTAAAATAATAATATTCTTATTATATAATTATATTTATTAATATAATCAATTATATTTATATCAATAAATCTAATCACATTTCATTTCGAATTCTTTTTCATATAATATTTATAATAATTTCTACTATTCTTCCTTTTTTTAATTTATACAATAAATTAATATCATCTTTTTATTAAAAGGAATTTTACTAAGTTTATTATATATATCAATATTTAATTGATTTAAAATTTTCTTTTAAAAATCCACTTAGATTTCATATGTTAGACTCAATTATTTTAAATAATTTTTATTTTCATTTTCATTTTTATGATAGTAAAATTGTATTGTATTATTGAATAAATTATTTTATTTAATATTTTATTTAAAAATATTAAAAATTATCTATTATCTATTTATAATTGTATCATTTTATTATTGATTTATTTCATTACATTTTTAATTTTACTAAAATATAAAATATAAATTACGATTAAAAAAAATAATAAATTTATAGATGGATTTATTCTATTTTAAAATTGTTTTTAATAAATATTATTTATTTAAAATTTAGGGTATTTATAATTGATATTCTTAATAAACTCTATTACAAAAATAAATAAATTTCCGAATTTATTTAAATTATATAAAATTATTTCTTAAAATTCATTTAAATTTAATTTTTGCATTTAAAATTATTTTTGATAAATTAAAGTACAAAATAACTTTTTGATTCAATATATGTTCAAAGAGTTTATCTGATACTAAGTTTAAATTCTATAATTTTTCGAATCAATTAGATTAACTATATTTTAAATTGAAATAAATTATTAAAAATCAAACTAAATAATTGATTATGATAAAACGTAGAAATAAAAAATTAAAGATTATTTAGACAAATGAAAATAAACTTTATTTTCTTTTACTTTTTTATTTTATTTTTAAAATTATTTTTTATCAAGTAATTAAAACTAAAAAATTTAAAATTATATTTACAAATAACTATTTTATTTTATTTATTATTATTAATAAATTTTTTTCTTCTTTAAATTAATTATCATTTAATGGACACAATATTTTAATTATTTTTTAAAATATTTTTACCTATGAATTTATTATGTCAAATTATTTATTATAATATAAATATATATCATGATTTAATAAATAATTTTAGCTTTTAAAATAATAGTAAATTAATTATTATTTCGTAGAATTAAATGATTTTATATTTTTATAAATTTTATTGTATTCGATTAAATTTTTATCTAAAAAAAATAAGAAGATAAACATACTTTTGAGCAAGATTATTTAAGAATAAAAAATCCAAAAATATATATTATATTAATGTTAATTTAGTATTTTTTTAATATTTTTATAACTATTTTAAAGTAATTATTCATCTATATTCAAATTATTGTTATTTTATTGATAATAAAATAATGATTCAATATATAAATTGTAAAATTATAGATTAAAATCTTAAATTTAAGTAGATAATTTGTTAATAATCCTTCAAACATATTCTAATTAAGATAAATTTTTTATGAATAAATAATTAGAAAATTTTAAATTGTAATGAATGAATAAATCATTTTAATTTATGATATCATCAAAATCAAAATTGATTAGATCTTTATTTTCATAAATATTTTCCATCAATTTTAGAATTATAGTATCGTTTGTATAAAAAAATTAATGAAAATTTATTTAAGGTAATCCCCATGTTTATAATAAAATATCTATAAATTATAAAATAATTTTATGATTGTTTTAAAATTATTGCTCAAAAAATTAAATGAAAATTTATAAATCTTCAAAAATAATATATTTATCAATTAATATATTTTAATTTGTTTTATTTAAATCATAAATTTTCCATTAATTTAAATTATTTATTTCTTATTAATACATATTACTTTTTAATTATTAAATTTTATAATCTT
>Ga0315908_10002880_pt1 | contig 12511 bp, 9 predicted proteins | sample LakEriMetagenome_12_FD_203520 | JGI IMG/M metagenome (GOLD analysis project Ga0315908, IMG submission 203520) | Freshwater fungal communities from buoy surface, Lake Erie, Ohio, United States - Buoy 4 MA124 | ecosystem: Environmental > Aquatic > Freshwater > Lake > Lake biofilm | place: USA...
ATTCACAGTATTCGCACCAACAGATGCTGCATTTGCAGCTTTACCTGCAGGTGTATTGGACGCTCTATTGGCTGATCCATCTGGTGATCTTACTTCTATCTTGTTGTACCACGTATTGTCAGGTACAGTTCTTTCTGCAGATCTTACCGATGGCCAAACAGCTACAACTTTGTTAGGAGAAGATATTACAGTAACAATCAATGGTACTGGAGTATTTATTAATGATGCTCAAGTTATTGTTGCTGACTTAGTAGCTGATAACGGTGTTGTGCACGTGATTGATGCAATCTTGACTCAACCAGCTCCAGTTCCTGCAACTGTTTGGGATATTATCGTAGGCAGCCCTGATCACACAATCCTTGAAACTGCAGTTCTTGCTGCTGGTCTGGATGATGAACTTTCATCTGCAGGTCCTTTCACAGTATTTGCTCCAACAGATGATGCATTTACAGCTCTTCCTGCTGGAACAATCGCTTCATTATTGGCTAATCCAACTTTGCTTACTTCAATTTTGTTGTACCATGTAGCTTCTGGTAATGTACTTTCTGGAGATCTTTCAGATGGTCAATCTATCGCGACATTGCAAGGTGAATCAGTAGATATCACAATCGCAGGTGGAACAGTAGGTGTAAATGATGCAACTGTTATCGTAGCTGATCTTATTGCCGAAAACGGTGTAGTTCACGTTATTGATGGCGTTCTTTCATTGCCTGTTGGCATCAACGAATCTGAAGAAGTTGTAGCTAGCATCTTCCCTAATCCAACGGTTGATCAATTGACAATTTCATTGACGAATGTTACTGAAAATACTACCTTCCAAATCATTGATTTTACAGGTAAAGTAGTAGAGCAAGGAAGCATGAACTCTATGATCAAAACAATAGACACTTCAAATCTTGCAGCTGGAAATTATGTTGTTCGTGTACTTGGTAACACTACGAACTCTAGCATCAATTTCATTAAGTTGTAATACACGACATCAAAGTGAATTTTGGATCACTTTGAGGTTTTAAGGTTAGTAGACGTGTTAATCCCCCGGACTTTTGTTCGGGGGATTTCTTTTTTAAAAGAAAAAACCATCGACGTTTCGATGGTTTAGTTCATGAAGACAAGATAACCTTATTAACCAATTAACTAAAATAAATACCATTGATACTCTCAACGTTGTCGAGATCGATTCGGAGTCCGCAACCTGTGTATAGGACTTCACGATTGTTTTCCTTCTTTAAAAGACGGATGGACGAGATGATTTCTGTGACCAATCCCTCTTGGTTGAATCGAATATTGAAATTTGTGCCCATTATTACTTATTTTTGATATCACAAATTAGCCTCCTTGTTATGAACTCAAGATTGGAATCACATTAAATCTGTATTTCCATTGGATTAATAAATTGGTAGTTAATGTGAAATTTGATACTGCTTTCTAATGCTCCTGAAATCCAAAGACGCTTCTGTTCTCAGTGCTTCGGCTTATGACAAGCTCTTGCATGGCGGATGGTTTCGTGGAGCACGTTTTATGAATAAACCGGATTTCATTTGCGCCTCTGGAGGCCTTTTTTCACCTGTTCATATTCGTTTGTCCCTGGAAAATCATGTTCCCAGAAAGTCGCACACTAAAATGATGCGTAAAAATGACGCAGAATTTAAATGTATCATTACCCCGGCTATAGTAGATAATCGCGCCGAGTGGCTTTATCAGCAGCAAAAAGAGAATTTTCAAGCCTTTATTTATCCTTCTTTGGATGAAGCAATTTTCACGGTAGATGATCCCAATTCTTTCCGTACTTTTTCTATTCGTGTATTTGATGGTGAAAAGCTTATAGCCACTAGTTTCTTCGATGTTGGGGCAGATTCAATGGCAAGCTTACTCGGTCTCTACGACAAGAATTATTCTTCCAAAAGCCTAGGTTCATATACTATTCTGAAGGAAATTGAATTTGCTCAAAGTCTTGGATTGAAGTTTTTCTATCCAGGTTATGTACTTGACGATATGAAAGTTTTTGGGTACAAGTTGGAGTATGGAAAATTTGATTTCAAGGCTCCTGACGGAAAGTGGAAACAGATTTCCAAATATGATCGGTCGAAAACGAGAACAGCTTATTTGAAACAGAATTTTCAATTGCTAGTGGATTGGTTGACTAAAAACAATATGGTTGGCCGCGTGAAGACTTATCCTCTGCATTATGCCTACAATCCTAAACTTGATCAGTCGCAGTTTTACAAGTACCCATTATACTATGAAATGATAGTAAATGGAGAGCGTCATGCTGCGTCATTTGATCCAGAGAAGAAGACCTACGTGTGGTCTCAAATTGTAAAATCTCCTCTGCACAATCGTTTGCTCGCTGGTCTTGAAATTAGTGATGACTTGCAAAATGGCAGAACATACGAAATGAACCTTCTCGAAACAGTTCGTGAGATTCATTTGCCTATGGAATTGATTGATAAACTTCAGATATCCAATACGACACCAACAGGGCAGTGGTCTGATCCCATTACATCATTGAGAATGAAAGCTTCTTTCAAATAAGGCTTAAGACTTTCAGAAATTAAGCAATAGTCGATTCTCCAACCTACGTTCTTTGCTCGAGAATTGAAGCGGGCGCTCCACCAACTGTATTTTACTGTTTCTGGATAAAGATGTCTAAATGAGTCTACAAAACCAGCATTGATAAAGTTACTCAAACCATCAATCTCACGTTGGGTATAGCCTGCAGATTTGTTGTAGTTGGATTTAGGATTCGCAAGGTCAATAGGCTGATGAGCCACATTCAAATCACCAATAAATACAACAGGTTTCTTTGCTTCTAATTCTTTAAGAAATACAAGCATGTCCTTGTCCCATTGCTCGCGATAATCTAATCGAACTAATTCAGCTCCACTGTTGGGGACATAGCAAATGACTACAAATATTTTTTCAAACTCGAGGGTGAGTGTTCTCCCTTCATTATCGTGCTCGGGTTTACCTATTCCTTTTAGAACGGTAATAGGGTTTTCTTTTGAAAGCGCCGCTGTACCACTATAGCCAGGTCTTTCGGCGCTATACGCTTCTAAACTATAATTGTGAATACCAAAAAGGGCTTCTGAAACCTGCGGCTCTGTTGCCTTTGTTTCCTGAAATCCGATAACATCAGCATTGATTTCTTGGATGGTATCAAACAATCCCTTCTTCACAGAAGCTCGAATACCATTGACATTGAAAGAAACTATTTTCATTAAAAAATTCGTAATTATTGTTGACCAAAAACTTTTACTAGAATCGCGCTTACTCGCGCTGCTGGATCTTTTCTGATTTTACTTTCTTCTGAAGCAACATAAACGAAAAGTCCATCCAATGATTTTTTAAGCACATAGGCTTTCAAATCTGTGTTCACTTTTTCACCACCAGTAAAAGTCATCGCTGTGTTGTATGCCTTGGTAGTTTCAACCTTCAAAGCTTCTTTCAGCCCATTAATAACTTCCTGATTTGATAGAGCAGGAGTGGAGGCTGGTGTTGGCAAAGTGCTAAGCACTGAATTGAAGGTTTGAGGATCACATGAAATCAAACCGAGTGTGAGAGCAAAAAGAACTATTTTCTTCAAAATAATAATGTGTTACATGTTTCTTCTGTACTGCCCACCAACGGCGAATAGGGAGGAAGTAAGTTGACCAAGAGAACAGAATTTCGAAGCTTCCATCAATTCAACAAACATGTTTTGGTTTTGAATTGCTGCCTTTTGCACTTTAGAAAGAGCTTCAGCGCTTCTTTCTTCGTTGCATTTATGCAGATTACCTAACATATTTATTTGATATTCTTTTTCTTCTGTTGTAGCTCGAATTACTTCTTTTGGCAACACTGTTGGTGATCCCTTCGAAGAAAGGAAAGTATTCACACCTATGATCGGATATTCACCATTGTGTTTAAGTGTCTCATAGTAAAGTGACTCTTCCTGAATCTTGCTTCGTTGGTACATCGTTTCCATCGAGCCGAGAACCCCGCCACGTTCAGTTATTCTATCAAATTCGCTCAAAACCGCTTGTTCTACAAGGTCTGTAAGTTCTTCTGTGATGAAGCTTCCTTGCATTGGATTTTCGTTTTTAGCGAGCCCCAATTCTTTATTTATAATCAATTGAATGGCCATTGCGCGACGAACACTTTCCTCAGTAGGAGTAGTGATTGCTTCATCGTAAGCGTTGGTGTGTAGTGAATTGCAATTGTCGTAAATAGCATACAGAGCTTGTAGCGTTGTACGTATATCATTGAAGTCAATTTCTTGCGCATGCAATGATCTACCGCTTGTTTGAATATGGTACTTCAGCATTTGCGCGCGCGCATTACCGCTGTATTTTTTTGCTAAAGCTTTTGCCCAAATTCGTCTTGCCACTCGCCCTATAACAGCGTATTCAGGATCTACTCCATTAGAGAAGAAGAAGCTTAAATTTGGGCCAAATTCATTGATGTCCATTCCTCTGCTCAAGTAGTATTCTACATAAGTAAAGCCATTGGCAAGCGTGAATGCAAGCTGAGTGATAGGATTAGCGCCGGCTTCAGCGATATGGTAACCGCTAATTGATACCGAATAGAAATTTCTAACCTTATTGGTAATGAAATATTCTTGAACATCGCCCATCAAACGAAGAGCAAATTCAGTGGAGAAAATACATGTGTTCTGCGCTTGATCTTCTTTTAGAATGTCAGCTTGAACAGTGCCACGCACTTGAGCAAGCGTTCTCATTTTGATCTCTTGATACACTGATGCGTCAAGAACTTCATCACCGGTAATGCCCAATAATAAAAGTCCAAGTCCATCATTACCAGCAGGAAGTTCGCCTTGATAAGTAGGTCTATTCAAACCTTTTGCTTCCCACTTTGCATGAAGTTTTTGTTCAACAAGGTCAAGCAGATTATTTTCTTGAATGTACTTTTCGCATTGTTGGTCAACAGCCGCATTCATGAAATAGCCCAAAAGCATAGGAGCTGGACCATTAATCGTCATTGAAACAGATGTCTTAGGATCGCTTAGATCGAAACCACTGTATAGCTTTTTGGCATCATCAAGGCAGCAAATGGAAACACCTGAATTGCCGACTTTTCCATAAATATCTGGACGATAGGCTGGGTCGTTTCCGTAAAGAGTTACCGAGTCAAATGCAGTACTCAAACGTTTTGCAGGCATTGCAAGACTAACGTAGTGGAATCGACGATTTGTTCTTTCCGGTCCACCTTCACCTGCAAACATGCGTGTCGGGTCTTCTCCTTCACGCTTGAATGGGTAGATTCCGCTCGTGTAGGGGAACTCCCCAGGCACGTTGTCTTGAAGAACCCAACCAAGAATATCGCTCCAAGAATGATATTTCGGTAGAGATACCTTTGGAATCAAAGTGTGAGAAAGACTTTCGGAATGTGTTTGTATTTTCAAAACTTTATCACGCACTTGGAATTTGTATTCCGCGTCTGTGTAGAGCTTTTTCTTTGCTTCCCAGGTTTGAATGACTTCCCAATTGTGTGGGTCTAAATCCAATTTGATTCTATCGAACGAGCCTTTAAGCACATTCAAAGTCATTTCTAAATTCTCTTTGTCCTTTGGATTTGAAGCAAGCAGAGTTTCAAAATGAAGAATGCTGGTGTTTAAACCGTACATCTTTTCTGCCACTTCTCTTTGCTTAATAACCCAATCATCATATCCACGGATTGTTTCAGAAATCTCGCTTAGGTAACGGGTTCTGTTTGGTGGAATGATATAGATCTTTTCGCTCATTTCACTTGTAATGTGAAAATTGGACTTGAGATCAGCTCCAGTTTTTTCAACGATTTTATCCATCAACTTTTTGTAAAGTTCATTGGTGCCTGGATCGTTGAATTGAGAGGCGATAGTGCCTACAACAGGCAAAGTATCTTCTTCAGCATCCCACAGATTGTGGTTGCGTCGGTATTGCTTTTTTACATCACGCAAAGCATCTAAAGCTCCGCGCTTGTCAAATTTGTTGATAGCAACAACATCTGCAAAATCGAGCATATCGATTTTTTCAAGTTGCGTTGCAGCACCAAACTCAGGCGTCATAAGGTAAAGAGCCACATCGCTGTGGTCCATTATTTCAGTATCGCTTTGACCAATTCCAGAAGTTTCTAGGATTATCAAATCAAATTTTGCCGCCTTTAGAATCATAACAGCTTCTGAAACATGCTTGCTAAGTGCAAGGTTGGATTGTCTTGTAGCCAAAGAGCGCATATACACTCTTGAATCTTTGATTGCATTCATACGAATACGATCGCCAAGAAGAGCCCCTCCAGTTTTGCGTTTTGAAGGGTCAACGCTTATAATTCCAATATTTTTTTCTGGGAAATCAAGTAGGAATCTTCTAACGAGCTCATCAACCATGGAAGATTTACCAGCACCTCCGGTGCCTGTTATTCCGAGAACTGGAACATGCGATTTCTTCGCTTGTTCCTCTATTTTTTGAAGTTCATGTCTATGTGAATCCGGGAAATTTTCTGCGGCACTTATCAATCTAGCAATAGAGCCATGATCTTTCACAGAAAGATGTGCTAATTCGCCATTAAGTTTTTCACCAACAGAATAATCAGACTTTGAAACCAAATCGTTTATCATTCCTTGAAGTCCCATAGATCTTCCATCATCAGGATGATAGATACGGGTGATGCCATATTTCTGCAATTCATCTATTTCTTCTGGAAGAATAGTACCGCCACCGCCACCGAAAATACGGATGTGTCCGGCGCCTTTTTCTTTAAGAAGATCATGCATGTATTTGAAATACTCCACGTGACCGCCTTGATAGCTAGTCATCGCAATAGCTTGCGCGTCTTCTTGGATTGCGCAGTTAACCACTTCTTCAGCAGAGCGATCATGACCTAAGTGGATCACTTCGCAGCCTGTAGATTGGATGATACGGCGCATGATATTTATTGCGGCATCGTGGCCGTCAAATAATGAAGCAGCGGTTACAACGCGTACTTTATTTTGGGGAATGTAGGGAGTCTGTATCTGCATGATTGTTTATTGAATCACCAGGCCAAAGTTAGAGCCTTTATTGGATATACAAATTCAAGTTATTGCACTGTTTATAAGAGATATCAAAAAAAAAGTCTCACATAAGTGAGACTTTTTTTGCTTATTTCTGAAAACTTTCTATCCATTCTTGCATCTTTTCTGGATCATTCATAGTATCCCAACCGATGGTCGCAATAATATAAATAGCTAAAAGCACCATCAATGCGCTGAAAATTGTTCCAATTATTGCGCATATTCTGCCTGCATTCAAATTACTTAGAGACTTATCGGTGTAAGCGTCTTTGTTCGAGTTATAAATTCCAACTGCTTTACCGTAAAGCACCAGGGCTATGACGCCAAGAATAAGACCCACTAGTCCATTTACACAACAGCAACAAGGTATAGAGAGTATTCCAAGCACTAGAATTGCTGTTGAATTGGGAATTGGGATTTGAGGCTGAATGTTTTGTTCTAATGTTTCCATATTTCTAGGGTTAGTGAGTTTGCATATATAGTGCGAATTTTAAAGTGAATCACGCGGAATTTGTTTCAAAGTATAGCTTTTAATGATGGGCGGTAAAAGCAGAGCCATTTGACAATTTCAAAATATAGTTGACTACTATAATCGCCGAAGAGAGTATGAAAAGTATAGTGATGATTCTAGCGCCATGTTTGAATTGAAATTTCAAATGGAGGGCAAGAAAAATCAACATGAACATTATTGGCAGTGCCGAAGGATTCATTTGGATGCTTCCTTCGATATCACCTTGAAGTAATTTGATTATGGCTCGTTGCATACCACAGCCAGGGCAATCAATGCCTGTGGCCGCCTTCATTGGACAAGTCAACAGATGATTCGAAAGCCAATCAACAACTTCTTTGTAAGCCATGCTCAAATGTAAAGTTAATTGCAATATTAAATTTTTTCCATTCATCAAACCTTAACAAATGATTCATATTAACTGAACAAGCATAGTTTTCTTTTGCCAACGTATCAAACGGCAATATTTTGACAGAACAATTTGGAATACTAGAACAAGAATTGGCTCACTTCACTCGAGCAATCGGACATCCAGCGCGGGTAGCCGTTTTGCTTGCTATAGCTAAAAATGGAAATTTAGTGGAAGGTGACGTAATCGATGTTCCGCCATTGTCAAAAGCTACTGTAATACAGCATTTGCGTGAATTGAAAAGGGCTGGCCTCATAGACGGTCGCATATTCGGCGTCAAATCAAAGTACTGGATAGATAAAAACAATTTTGAAAAATTTATTAGAGACTTTTCTAGTTTCTCTAGCCAAATTAACATTGAATAAATCACGTAACACTGGCTTAACAAATTAGATTAAACCTTTAACCTTTGAATAAAGCTGTTTTCACTATTTAGCAAAACAACAATGGTTCCTTTGTGTCATCAAAAAAAGAACCTATTCAAATGAGACATTTTCTTTCTTTATTGTTCTCTGTATTAGCAATTGTATCTTATTCGCAAACTGGTCAGATCAATGGAAAAGTCATTGATGAAAAATCAGGTGAAGAACTTTTTGGCGCTGTAGTTCAATTAGAAGGACTATTTATTGGAGCAAACACAGATGGTTTTGGTGATTATTCAATTAAGAATATTACCCCAGGCATATACACGGTGGAATGTAAAATGACTTCATACCACACCAAGAAGATTACAGGAGTAGAGGTTAAAGCGGACGGATTGGTATCTCTCAATATCTCGCTACAGGACATCACGATGGAGATTGCTGAACTTGAAATTGTAGCCTACAGAGATATGGATACGGAAGCTTCTGTTCTGTTAGAATTGAAAGAGGCTAAAGGTGTTGTAAGTGGGGTAGGTAGCACGCAAATTCAAAAATCACCAGACCGGGACGCTTCTGAAGTGGCTCGTCGTATTCCAGGAGTAACAATCATTGATAATCGTTTCGTCATGGTTCGAGGGTTGACAGAAAGATACAATGCAGTAATGATAAATAATGCATTGGCTCCTAGCTTTGAATCTGATGTTCGTTCTTTTTCTTTTGATGTTATTCCAAGTTCAAGCATTGAACGTTTCCTAATTTATAAATCTCCTTCACCAGATCTTCCTGGAGAATTTGCTGGTGGAGCTATAAACGTTTTCACTAAGAGCTTTCCTGACGAAGAGTTTTTCCTTGGTTTTGATGCTGGTATAGGCTTTCGTCATGGTACAACAGGTAAGAATTTCATGACCAATGTCGCTTCATCAACAGATTGGCTGGGTTATGATGATGGCATGCGTCAATTGCCATCTGATTTTCCAGAGAATGTGCGTGATATAACTGATCCTGTGAAATTACAAGCACTTGGAAGATCACTACCAAACAATTGGGATAATGAAATTGTAAAGGCTCCAATTGATGGTCGTTATGCTGTGAATTTTGGTAAGAAATTTAAACTGAATGATAAACTCATTCTTGGTAATGTGACCAACATTAATTACAGCAATACAAATCTTAACTACGATTCTTACCGCAAGGATTACAATACTTTCGATGCAGCCACAAGCGAATCAGATACAATTTTTAGTTATGCCGACAACATTTCGCAAAAACAAGCAAAGCTTGGTGTGATGATGAACTGGGGCTTGAAAATTGGAAAACGTCATAGTATTGAGCTTAGAAATTTCTTGAATCAATCTGGTACGCAAGAAAACACGTTGCGCACAGGGACAAACTTTGAAGAAGGAAGCTTGCGTAAAGAGTATGCATACCGCTATAATCAACGTACAATTTTCAGCAGCCAACTTAGCGGAGGTCATGAAGTGTTTGGAAAATTGGGTAAAATCAATTGGACAGTTAGCCACTCACTCACAAGAAGAAGTGATCCAGACTGGAGACGTATTCGCTACACATTGCCTTTGGATGGAAGTTTCGATCAATACCAAGCATACATTCCGTTCAGCGCTCAACCATTTTATCTTGGTCGTTTGTTTATCAATCTCAATGAAGATGTTTGGATGACAGGTGGAAGCTATGAGCATAAATTGAAATTGATGAAAGAAGACAAGGACAATGAGCTTTGGTGGACTGTAAAGGGTGGATTCTATTTGGAAGACAAGCAACGAACTTTTGGAGTAAGAAACCTCGGATACTCAGGATCTTCATTTAGTACATATAGCAACCAAGATCTTGTGACTGCAGAAGTTGGGGATATTTTGGCAACAGAAAATATCAATTATACCAATGGTTTCAAACTAGATGAAGACACCAAAGGATCTGACTCTTATACAGCGTCAAACAGCTTGACAGCAGGATATTTGATGACTTCAATCCCTTACAAGAATTTTATCTTGACGGGTGGTGTGCGTGTTGAACACAACAAGCAACAATTGAATTCAACAACAATTCAAAACAAACCATTGGAAGTAATTCAAGATTCGACCTTGATTCTACCAAGTGCTAACATTTCGTATAATTTCAATGAAAAATCATTGATTCGTGCGGCATTTGGTAAAACTGTAAACCGCCCCGAGTTCCGCGAATTAGCTCCTTATTACTTCTTTGACTTTATTTTTAATAGTATCTATTCTGGAAATGATAGTCTTCAATTTGCTACTGTAATGAACTATGATGTTCGTTATGAGCGATATGCTAGACCAGGTGAGTTTTTCAGTGTGGGTGCATTCTACAAGGACTTTACAAATCCAATTGAGATGTACTTTGCTCCAGGTGTTGGTAGCGGTGGAACAAGAAGCTTCGTGCCAGGAAATGCGCCAAGTGCAATAAGTTATGGAGTTGAACTTGATTTGAGAAAATCACTTTCAGGTGTTACTTCATCAACTTTGGTAGACAAATTCTCTGTTGTAGCGAATGCATCTTTGATTAAGAGTATTATCAAATTGGATTCTAGCACAAGTTCTGGAGAAGATGGAAATATTAATTCGGACGTTAAAGCAGAACGCCCAATGATGGGACAATCTCCTTACGTATTCAATGGAGGGATCTATTTCCAAGATGATTCACTCGATTTAGGATTTAGCGTATTGTATAATGTTGTTGGTCCCCGAATTGTGATTGTTGGTATACCTGGTGTGCCTGAGGTTTATGAGATGCAGCGTCATACTATTGATATGTCGGTTTCAAAAGGTATTACCAAAAATTGGTCAGTTAAACTAGGAGTTCAGGATATATTGAATCAAGATACTCTATTGCTACAAGATGCTAATGCTGACGGTAAGTTGAATAAAGAAACAGATCAAGTAATGCAGTCGTTTAATAGAGGGACATACTTCACGCTGACATTAAAATATCGATTTACGAAAAAGTAATTAGTGCGAATGAAAATGAAAAGCCATCTTGTTTATACAAGATGGCTTTTTAGTTAATACAAATTTTACATTGGTTCGAATTGTATTGATTAGGCTTAACGCATCAATAAAATTTACCTAATTCGATTGTAATGCTTAAGGTTCAATTTTGCGTCACAATTAAAAAATTACCTAAATGAAAAAAGTATTACTCAGCTTTGTCTTAGCTATCATTGCGTTGATCAGCGACGCACAAATCGTAGTACAGGGAGAGATTACCTCAAATACAACCTGGACTAATGCAAACATCTACATTCTTGATGGTTTTGTTTATGTTCGTGATGGTGCAACGTTAACAATTCAACCAGGCACAATCATCAAAGGTGATTTTGCTTCAAAAGGTTCTTTGATCATTGAACGTGGCGCTCGCATTGTTGCTGATGGAACAGCAGAACAGCCAATCGTATTTACTTCTCAAAAACCAGCAGGTATTGACCCTGTAACAACTCAACCATACAGAAACTACGGAGACTGGGGCGGGTTGATTATTTGTGGTCGTGCGTCTGTAAACGCACCAGCAAATGCAGGTAATGGAACAGGTCAAGGTGAAGCTCTTATTGAGGGCGGTGTAGGTTCAGTATACGGTGGTGGAACAACACCAAATAATGCTGATGATAGCGGTATTCTTCGCTTTGTTCGCATCGAATTTGGTGGTATTCCTTTCCAACCAAACAATGAGATCAACGGCCTTACTTTGGGTGGTGTAGGTAGCGGAACTATCATCGAGAATGTTCAAGTTTCTTACTCTGGTGATGATGCTTATGAGTGGTTTGGTGGTACAGTTAACGCTAAGAATCTTGTATCTTACAAGAACTGGGATGATGACTTCGATACAGACTTCGGTTTCCAAGGCTCAGTTCAATTTGGTTTGATCGTTCGTGATCCAAACATTGCTGACCAATCAGGATCTAATGGTTTCGAATCTGACAACGATGCTACAGGTACAGATAACACACCTAATACAAGAGGTATTTTCTCTAACGTAACTTTCGTTGGCCCACTTGCATTCAACTCAACTATCAATTCTAACTACAAGCGTGCTTTGCACCTTCGCAGAAATACTGAAACTTCAGTTTTCAACTCGGTATTTATTGGACAACCAGTTGGTCTTCTAATCGAATCGAGCAGTACACAAGGAAATGCTACAGCAAACACGTTGCGTTTTCAAAATACTTCAATCTG
>Ga0315908_10002881_pt1 | contig 12510 bp, 13 predicted proteins | sample LakEriMetagenome_12_FD_203520 | JGI IMG/M metagenome (GOLD analysis project Ga0315908, IMG submission 203520) | Freshwater fungal communities from buoy surface, Lake Erie, Ohio, United States - Buoy 4 MA124 | ecosystem: Environmental > Aquatic > Freshwater > Lake > Lake biofilm | place: USA...
AAGGCAAAGCAAACCGAACCCTAGGCCAATGTAGGCAACTGCGGGCTCCCAAACCACCAGCAAAGCTAGCTGCTCGGCAAGCATATAGAGAAGCGGCACGAGTGACAACGAGAATGCCACTACCAACCATCGAACCGACTTTTTCATAACTAAGCAAGATTCTACGCAGGGTTGGCATGATGGACTCTATGAAGGTAACCAAACTAGAGCACGCCACTCTTGTGCTTGAACAGGCGGGCAAGACCCTAATCCTCGACCCTGGTTTTTACACCCGACCGATGGACGCTTACCAAAATGTGGTGGCGATAGTAATTACCCATAACCACGACGACCACGTGCACGAAGATCAGATTGCTCGAATCATGAAAGACAACCCAGACGCACAGATTCTTGGAACCCAGGAGGTGGCGGGCCGTCTCGAAGCCTTTGGCGCAAAATCGGTATCGCACGGAGATCACCACCAACTAGGCCCGTTCACCGCCGAGTTCTTTGGAGATCTCCACATCGAGATTCACCGAAGCATTCCGCTAATCCAAAACTGCGGAGTAATGATCAACGACTCTGTCTACTACCCCGGCGACAGCTACACCCAGCCCGATCGAAAGGTCAACTACCTGGCCTGCCCGGCATCAGCTCCTTGGCTAAAAATTGGCGATGTCATGGATTTTGTCGCAGCGATAAAACCAGTGCACGTCTTCCCCACCCACAACATTCACCTAAGTAAACAGGGTCACCAAATGAATAACTCACGCATCAAACAGGTGGCCGAGGAAAACGGCGGAAGTTTCAACTACTACTTACCCGGCGAAAGTTTTGAGCTCAAGGACTAAGTTAAAACAAAAAGCAGTCGATTTCTCGACTGCCTTGCTGGGATACCAGGACTCGAACCTAGAACAAAGGAACCAGAAACCTTCGTGTTGCCAATTACACCATATCCCAAAGTGCGTAACCGCTTTATATTACAGGCGTTTACAGGGTTGAAGCAAACAATCGCAGTCGGTCTATAGATCGCTCTCTGCCTAAGATCTCCATCGACTCAAAAAGCGGTGGCGAAATGCGCCTGCCCGAGATGCCGGTTCGAAGCGGGCCAAAAGCATCGCGGGGCTTCAGACCTAGGCCATCAATCAGTGTGCTGTTGAGCAACTCTTGAATGCTTGCGGTCTCCCAAGTTGAAAGCCCTTCTAGAGCAGAAACAGCCGCCTCAAGAATCTCCCTGGCATTAGCTGGCAATCCTGCCTTCGCATCTTCCTGAACCACGATGTCATCGGTGAACAAGAATCCGAGCATCGGTCCGGCTTCCGATAGCACGGTGATTCGCTCCTGAATCAGCGGACAAGCGGCTGTCAAAACTGCATCCTGCTCATCGGTTACCGATGAACCCAAAACACCAGCCGACTGCAGGTAAGGAATCACCCGAGACTTGAAATCTTCAGGCGTAAGCAAACGAATGTGCGCCGCGTTTATTGCGTCGGCTTTCTTCTGATCAAAACGAGCCGGGTTCGGGTTCACGTTTTCAACATCGAACGCCGCCACAAACTCGTCCATGGTGAACACGTCTTGGTCGGCGGATAAACCCCAACCGAGCAGCGAAAGGTAGTTGAGCAAACCTTCTGGAATGAAACCACGATCGCGGTGGTGGAACAGGTTCGCTTCAGGGTCACGCTTCGAAAGCTTCTTGGTGCCCTCACCCATTACGTAGGGAAGGTGACCGAAACGAGGGATGAAAGTTGTAATTCCCGCTTCAACCATCGCGTTGTAAAGAGCGATCTGGCGAGGAGTCGAAGACAACAGATCTTCACCGCGAAGCACGTGGGTTACGCCCATCAGTGCGTCGTCAACCGGGTTCACCAATGTGTAGAGCGGCTGGCCGTTCGGGCGAACCACCACAAAATCTGGGAACGAACCGGCTGGGAAAACAATTTCGCCACGAACCAGGTCGTCAAACTTAATGTCAACATCTGGCACACGAAGACGAAGAGCCGGAGCCACATCACTCTTTCGATACTGCTCACGAGTTGCGTCGTCTCGCTCCCAGTTGCCGTAGCCCTGCTGCTTCGGGCGCCCTTCGGCTTCGTTTCGAGCGTCGATTTCTTCAGCGTTCATCCACGATTCGTAGATGTGGCCGGAAGCCTTCAGCTTCGCAATAGCGTCTTGATAAATCTCTCCGCGCTCAGACTGGCGGTAAGGCTCATTCGGCCCACCAACGTTCACGCCTTCGTCCCAGTTCAAACCCAACCAACCTAGGGCGTCGACGATCATGTCGAAAGACTCTTCACTATCGCGCTCGGCATCGGTGTCTTCAATGCGGAACACAAACTTACCGCCGGTGTGACGAGCGTAGGCCCAGTTAAAAAGTGCGGTGCGCACCAAACCAACGTGCGGAAGACCGGTTGGAGAAGGGCAGAAACGAACAACAACGTCTTTGCCGGTGGCGGTTGTGAAAGGTGCGGTGATCCCTGAAGTCATAATGCCTCAAGTCTAAGCAACAGGGTTGCGAAGAACTCCGATACCCTCGATTTCAATCTCCACGACCTGACCCGGTTCAATCCGGCCAACGCCAGCTGGGGTGCCGGTGAAGATAACGTCACCGGGTAGCAGTGTCATTGCGGCTGTTACGTGAGCGATGATCCGGGGAATGTCGAACATCATTTTGTCGGTGGCCGAGCGCTGACGAATTTCGCCGTCAACACGCGTTTCCAAAACTTGACCTTCTGGCACAAACTCGGTTTCAATCCACGGGCCGAGCGGGCAAAAGGTGTCGAAGCCCTTCGCTCTCGCCCACTGGCCGTCGCGGTCTTGAATGTCTCTGGCCGAAACGTCGTTGCCGATGGTGAAACCCCAAACGTAGTCCATGGCGTCTTCTTCGGAAACATTCTTGGCAATTTGCCCCATGACAATAACCAGTTCACCCTCAGGGTCAACATCGGTGGTTATCTTCGACGGGATTACGATCGTTTCGTCCGGACCAATTAGAGCGCTGGATGGCTTGAAGAAAATCAGCGGCTCGGTTGGAATGCCGAGACCCATCTCAATGGCGTGGTCTTCGTAGTTCTTACCGATGCAAAGAATTTTGGTGGTTGGTAGAACCGGCGGCATCAACTGCACGTCTTTGAGCGGGATGCGATCTCCACTGGTTGCGTAATTGTTGAATAGCGGGTGACCTTTAAAAAGAACTAATTCTGGACCATCTACTAAACCCCAAGCCGGTACACCTTTGTAAGCGAACTTTGCGATTTTCATTACTTCAGTTTATAGAGCCATCCGTGTCGGTCTTCCACGGTTCCATACTGAATACCGGTTAGCTCCTCGCGAAGGCTCACGGTAAGCGCTCCTGGCTCGGCATCGGCCGAACCAATCGTCTCGTTCTTGCTGGCAAACTGGCCAACCGGAGTAATCACTGCAGCAGTTCCACAGGCAAACACTTCGACGATTTCGCCGGAATTGATTCCGTCGCGCATTTCGTCCAAGGTGATCTTGCGTTCCTGCACCTCTAAGCCACGATCCTTGATTAGCTGAATAACCGAATTACGCGTGATGCCACGAAGAATCGTTCCATCCAAACCTGGAGTCACCACGTGGCCGTCTTTGTAAACGAAGAACAGGTTCATTCCGCCAAGCTCTTCGATGTGGGTTCCGGTTTCGGCATCGAGAAACATCACTTGCGAACAACCCTGCTCGTAACCCTCGGTTTGAGCCTGAAGCGAGGCGGCGTAGTTACCGCCGGTCTTAGCCTCACCAGTTCCGTGCTTTCCAGCACGAGCCGAGTCAAGGGCAATCCAAATCTTTACCGGCTTCACGCCCCCGGTGAAGTATGGGCCAACCGGGCTGGCAATCACGCGATACTCGGCGCGGTGAGCCGGACGAACGCCCAAGAAGTCTTCGGCGGCAATTTCAAACGGACGGAAGTAAAGGGTCTTTTCGTTCACAGGAGCTGGAACCCAATCACCGTCGACTTCCATTAGCTTCACCAAAGACTCAACAAAAAGTTCCTCTGGAAGTTCAGGCAGAGCCATTCTCTTAGCCGAGCGGCGCAAACGCTTGGCATTCTCAAACGGTCGGAAGGTCCAGATCGAACCATCTGCATGGCGGTAAGCCTTAATGCCCTCAAAGATTTCCTGCCCGTAGTGCAAAACAGCGGCAGCTGGGTCCATCAGGATTGGCCCGTAAGGAATTACCTCGGCGCTAATCCAACCCTTGTCTTGCTCCCAAACACAAACCACCTGGTGGTCGGTGCGAACGGCACCAAAGACCGGAGCCTCGAGAACCGCGTCTCGTTCGGCAACCGGCATGGGGTTTGGGTTTCGCGTGATTTTCCACTGAAGGGTCATGGTTTCCTCCTTACAACCTTGAAAGGATGCTGTCGGCCACTTCCTGAGTGGTTCGCTTGGCATCCCCTCGAGTAGCTAGGTCATCGGCAACCGCGCGCTCAATGCGAGCGGCAGCAACCGGGTTCTTAATGTGTTCCAAAAGCATTGCCGCCGAAAGGATGGCAGCGGTTGGGTCTGCTAACCCCTTTCCAGCGATGTCTGGAGCCGAACCGTGAACCGGCTCAAACATGCTCGGGAAGTTTCCGTCTGGGTTGATATTCCCAGAAGCACCAAGACCAATTCCGCCGCCGATAGCAGCAGCTAAGTCGGTGATGATGTCGCCAAACAGGTTGTCGGTAACAATCACGTCGAAACGCTCCGGATCGGTGACCATGAAAATTGTGGCGGCGTCGATGTGAAGATAGTCAACCTTCACGCCAGGGTATTCCTTAGCAACAAGGTCAACTGTGTTCTGCCATAGCCAACCGGCGTGAACCAAGACATTGTGCTTGTGAACCAGGGTTAGCTTCTTGCGGTCGCGCTCAGCAGCCAAATCGAATGCGTAGCGAACCAAACGCTCAACACCGAATCGGGTGTTCACCGAAACCTCATTGGCCACTTCGTTCTCGGTGCCAACTCGAATCGCTCCGCCATTGCCAACGTATGGGCCCTCGGTTCCCTCGCGAACAACCACGAAGTCAACATCACCGTGATCGCGCAGCGGCGAAACAACACCAGGGTAAATCTTGGTTGGGCGAAGGTTCACGTAGTGATCAAAGGAGAAGCGAAGCTTCAGCAACAGCTGACGTTCCAAAATGCCCGATGGAACCCGCGGGTCGCCAATAGCTCCCAAGAGAATGGCGTCGTGTTCCTTAAGCGATTCAAAGTCGGCATCGGTTATGGTTTCGCCGGTTTCCAAATAGCGGCGAGCACCCAAATCAAACTCGGTGGTCTGAAACTCAACACCAGAACCCGCAGTCACCTTGCGAATTGCCTCCATGGCAATAGCGGTTACCTCAGGGCCGATTCCGTCGCCGCCGATAACGGCAATCTTGTATTCACGGGTCACGATGTTGCTCCAAACAATGCGGTTTCACTCAACATTACCCGCCAATCAGCCACGTTTGCGGGCTAGCAACACAACCGTAATAGACGGCTTCAAACCTTCTTGGGTCTGTATTTGCCCATCACGCAAAGTGCACTCGATAATCTCGAAGCCCTGACCCCAAAGTGCTCGCTTCAAAAAACCAACAGTTGGCAAAACCCTTGGGTCACGAGGACCACCAAAACCACCAGCCAAATTAGCCCTGGCATGCCAAACCCCAAACAGGTGACCCCCAGGAACAACATGCTTTCCCAACCGACGAATCGCCTTCTTCAAATCCCCCGACGGAATCTGCAAGTAGCCAATCAAACCAAGCTCAACCTGATCCTGCTGTGGCACAAAAGACAAGGCGTCAGCCACGGTCGCCAAACAAGACGAGGAAACTCCTGCCTCCACCGCGTAGTCGGCATACTTCTTTAATGCTACCGGCGAAAAGTCGATGTTCTCGGCCACCCAACCCTGCTTTGCCAACCAAACCGAGTTACGGCCTTCTCCCCCTGCCAGATCAATCGCGCGACCAGGCTTCAAAGGCGAGCAAAACTCAACCACAAAACGGTTCTCAACCTTCGTATATAGAAAGTCTTTGATCTCGTACTTTTTATCCCAGTAATCAGCGGTAACTTTGCCCATAACCCAAGTCTTACCTAAATCAACGAAATAAACTTGAGATAACACAACCGAAGGAGCACCCATGGCCACCGAAGTATCAATCGACGATCTAGCCGACGCAATCAGCCATGGAGCCTACGTTTTAGACGTTCGCGAACAAGAAGAATACGACGAAGCTCACGTTCCCGGAGTTGTTCTAATCCCCCTTGGCGAACTAGAACAACGCATTCACGAAGTTGAAGACGGCTCACGTGTTTTTGTAATTTGCCGCTCCGGCGCCCGCTCACTAAAAGGCGCCGACATCCTCGAAGCCAACGGAATCGACTGCGTTTCAGTTGCCGGTGGCACTTTGGGCTGGATCGCTTCCGGCCGCGCTACCGAGTAGCCAAGAGTAACCCCGGACCTACTTCCGAGAAGACTATAGCGACAGTGGCAAGATGCACTGCTGCTACTACCTACTCTTGGCTGAGCTCATTCATAGCAAAAAGATCACGTTGGGTGAAACTTGCGGGGCTATTCATCGCTATTTCCCTCGCCGTTGAATTAGTTCTTATCGTTGCCATGGCGAGCCTCGGAACCACCAGCCACTTCAACGTTTCTTCGATTGCATCAATCGTTGTGTGGTCACTGATGGCAACCTTTATTTCGATTGTTCTTTTTGCAACAGTCTTTCTAAGCATCATGATTCTTTTTCAAAAGAATGAAGACGGCAACCTTAGGTTGGCTCTAGCCCTTGGAAGCATAAATACTTCAATTGGAATGGGATTGGCGTTCCTAATGACTTCCCCAACAGCAAACCAGCTAGCCAATTTTCAGGGAATCGCAGGAGCCCACAGCGTTGGGGTATCCGACGGCGGCCCCGGATTGCCATTTGTCGGCTGGAGCACTGTCGCCGGCGATCTTCGAGTAGGCCACTTCTTCGGATTGCACTCGATTCAGGTGGCGGCAATTGTGCTCGCTGCAAGCCTAGTGTTGCCAGTCGCTCTAAGAGTTCCGCTACTAATCGCAGGAAACGCGACCTGGCTCGGTTTTGTAGGCCTGGTAACTTGGCAGTCGCTAAGAGCGGAACCATTCTCGTCGCCTAGCCAACTAACGCTGACCGGCTTCGGTGTTTTGCTAGCAGTTGCGGCAGTTGTCTTTGCCTTGCTTGTCTTAGCAAAACGCAGACGGATTTCTTAGAGCCCTTCTCGGACGGCACAGGCTGGAGTTCCACCAGGAAGCTTATGCCGATACTTCGCAACAAAGTAATAGGCCACTCGGGCACCCCAGCTAAATGGCGGAGTGACCATCAAGCCACCTAGAACCTTGAACCACCATTGCTTCTGCACTCGCAATACCTTGGCGAAAGCTCGATGTCCACCAAAAAGTTTGCCGTTAGCAAAAACCTGAACCTTGGCTGCAGCAATCTCTGGAGTAAGTCCATACGCGGATAACTCAACCCACTGCCACGGGTGAATTTCAATCGGGGTCGAAGAGTTCTTCTCGATGTAGTTGGCTGTGGTTGTGCAAAAACCGCAGTCACCATCAAAGATGAGAACTAAGGTTTCGCTTTTAGCCATGTTAGAAGTTTAGGTCGATTGCTTTCATGGTCTCGGCCTGAATTTCTTTGCGAACGCCTTCGAGCACGTCGGCTGGCACTGGCGAGTCAACGGTGATGACCGATAGAGCCTTGCCACCCTTCTGCTGGCGAGCGATCTGCATGGCTGCGATGTTGACGCCGGCCTCTGAGAAAGCTTTTCCGTAGATTCCAACAATTCCTGGGCGGTCTGAGTAAACCATGACCACAAGGTGTTCGGCCATTTCCAGTTCAACTTCGTAACCGTTAATTGCGACAATCTTCTGGTGAAGCTTCGGGCCAATTACTGTTCCCGATACCGAGGCGGTGGTTCCGTCGGTCAAGATGGCCTTGATGGCAGTTACGTTTCGGTATTCCTCGCTTACCGTGTCAACGGTTAGCTTCACGTCGATGCCGCGCTGCTCTGCCATAAGTGGTGCGTTTACGTAGGAAACCTGCTCGGTTACTGCGTTCTGGAAGAACCCTTTGAGACCAGCCAGCTTTAGAACTGAAACGTCGTGAGCCGCGATCTCGCCACGAACTTCAACTTCGATAGACGCTACGCCGCCGCCAACGAGACCGAACAGAACCTGTCCCATGTTTTCCATGAGCGCGATGCCTGGCTTAACCGAAGAGTCGATGTTGCCACCGGCAACGTTCACGGCGTCTGGTACTAGGTCTCCAGCAAGTGCTAGTCGAACCGACTTCGCCACTGAAACACCGGCTTTCTCCTGAGCTTCGTCGGTCGAGGCGCCGAGGTGAGGGGTCACCACGATGTTGTCGAGGGTGAGAAGTGGGCTTCCGGTTGGTGGTTCTGAAACGAATACGTCTAGACCAGCTCCAGCGATCTGCTTCGACTTGAGTGCTTCATAAAGTGCAGCCTCGTCGATGATGCCACCGCGAGAAGCATTCACGATGCGAAGGTTTGGCTTTGCCTTGGCGAACTGGGCGGTCGAGATCATTCCAGTGGTTTCTGGGGTCTTAGGAATGTGGATGGTGATGAAGTCAGACTGCTCCATTACTTCGTCCAAGGTTGCCAACTCAACGCCAATCTGCTCGGCGCGGGCAGGTGTTACGTATGGGTCGAAACCGATTAGGCGAGCTCCAAACCCGGCTAGGCGCTGCGCGACCAAGGTACCAATACGACCAAGGCCGATGATTCCGATGGTCTTCTCATAAAGTTCAACACCGGTGAACTGCGAACGCTTCCACTGGCCAGCCTTCAAAGACGCGTTGGCGTCTGGGATGAAACGGGCGGTAGAGAAAATAAGGCCAATAGCTAGTTCAGCTGCCGAGATCACGTTTGAAGTTGGTGCGTTCACAACCATCACGCCGGCGGCAGTTGCCGCCTTGATGTCTACGTTATCGAGACCAACACCCGCGCGCGCCACAACCTTGAGTTTTGGAGCCGCCGCAATTGCCTCGGCATCAACCTGGGTGGCTGAGCGAACCAGGATGGCGTCGGCAGTTGCCAAAGCAGTAAGCAGGGCAGGGCGGTCTGTGCCGTCGACATTCACAACTTCAAAGTCTGGGCCTAGCGCCTCAACGGTTGCTGGCGATAGTTCTTCGGCGATTAGCACTACTGGCTTGCTCATGGGGGTCCTTTTGTTTGGTCTATTCCAACCGTAGCCAGTGGAACTGAGAATCTTTCGATTGTATGTTTCATAAAACGTAAGTTATTATTCAACTAATGAAAGTATCTCCAGCACAGCTTTCTCCCCTGCTTCGAACCGACACCCAGGGGTTCATTCTGGCGCAACTATTTATGAACCCGGAAGACGGCTTCAGCGTTTCCGAACTTGCCCGATTCGCCGGCGTATCAACCCCAACCGCCATGCGCGAAGTGGATCGCCTGGTTGAAGCCCACGTTGTCACGGAACGAACATTCGGCCGCGCTCGAGTTATCCAGGTCAACACCAAACATCTGCTCTATGAACCAACCCGACAGATTGTGGTGAACAGTTACGGGCCGGTCGCAGTTCTGCCCGCCGCTCTTTATGGCGTTGACGGACTCGAGAAGGCCTACATCTATGGAGACTGGGCAGCGAAGTTAAGGCGTGAGCTCGGACCCGAGCCAAACCGAGTAGAGCTGCTAATCGTGGGTTATGTGAACCGCATCGAGGCCGCAAGAGCTGCCGCCAACGTTGAACGCTACCTAGGACGAGACGTGAACGTTCAGTTCGTGTCAACCTCCGAATGGGAAAAGGCAGAAACCGAATTCGTTAAAACAGTAAAGGCCAAGCCCCTAGTGGAGCTTGACCTTTCCTGATGTCTGCTATTTATCGACCGGTTGAGCCTTCAACGTAGTCAGACTCGGTCTCTGCGTTGCGGAGCCATGAGAATAGCTTGCGGAGTTCGTAGCCAACCTTCTCAATTGGGTGTTCTTCACCCTTCTTGCGAAGTGCGTTGAACTCTGGTGCTCCTGCGTCTTGGTCGGCGATGAAGCGACGTGCGAAGGTGCCATCCTGGATGTCGGTTAGAACATCGCGCATGCGCTCTTTCACGTCTGGGCCGATAACGCGTGGGCCTGAGATGTAGTCGCCGTATTCAGCGGTGGTTGAAACGGACCAGCGCTGCTTGGCAATTCCACCCTCATACATGAGGTCAACGATTAGCTTTAGTTCGTGAAGAACCTCGAAGTAGGCAACCTCAGGCTGGTAACCAGCTTCGGTTAAGGTTTCGAAGCCGTACTGAACTAGCTGGCTAGCGCCACCACAGAGAACAGCCTGCTCACCGAATAGGTCGGTTTCGGTCTCTTCAGCGAAGGTGGTCTTGATGGTGCCCGCGCGGGTTCCACCGATTGCCTTCGAGTAGCTTAGGCCGAGCTCGAAAGCGTTGCCGGAGGCGTCCTGGTGAACGGCGATGAGGTTTGGTACACCCTTGCCGGCTACGTACTCGCGGCGAACTAGGTGGCCTGGGCCTTTAGGTGCTACTAGAAATACGTCTACGTCGGCTGGAGGGGTGATGTAGCCGAAGCGAATCGAGAAACCGTGACCGAAGACAAGTGCCTTGCCTGGCTTGAGGTTCTTTTCGATGTCGTTGGCGTAGACGTGACGCTGGGCTGGGTCTGGAGTGAGAATGACGATTACGTCGGCCCACTCCGAAGCTTCGGCCGGGGTTAGAACCTTGAGGCCCTGAGCTTCGGCGGTTGCCGTTGACTTCGAGCCAGGCTGAAGGCCTACCACTACGTCTACGCCTGAGTCTTTCAGGTTTAGCGAGTGAGCGTGACCCTGTGAGCCATAACCGATAACGGCTACTTTCTTACCCTGGATGATCGAAAGGTCTGCGTCTTTGTCGTAAAAGATTTCAGCCACTGTTACTTCTCCTTGTTTGTTGGTTTTGAAAAACTACTTGGATACCTTTTCGGTGATCGACTTTGAGCCACGGCCCATAGCCAAAATACCCGACTGAACCATTTCTTTGATGCCGAAAGGTTCGAGGATCTTGATGAAGGCAGCGCACTTTGACGAGTCGCCGGTGATTTCGATAATCACTGCATCACTCACGACGTCGATGACGCGAGCCCTAAACAAGGTTACCGCTTCGAGCACCTGTGATCGGGTGGTCGCATCGGTCTTTACCTTGATAAGCATGTGGTCGCGTTGAACGGCCTCTGGGTCGAGTTCAACCACCTTGATTACGTTGATTAGCTTGTTGATCTGCTTGGTTACCTGCTCCATTGGAGCGCCGTCCACCGACACCACGACGGTGATGCGAGATAGGCCTTCGATTTCGCTGGTGCCAACGGCCAAAGATTCGATGTTGAAACTGCGACGGGCAAATAGACCGGCAACTCGGGTTAGTAGGCCCGGTTTGTCTTCTACCAGAATTGAAAGAACGTGCTTGGTCATGGTTACTCTCTTCCGTCCCAAACTGGCGCCGCATCGCGGGCATACATAACTTCGTCGTTTGAAACGCCGGCGGCGACCATTGGCCAAACCATGGCGTCTCGGCTCACGATGAAGTCGATAACCACCGGACGGTCGTTGGTTTCAATTGCTAGCTTGATGGCAGCGTCGATCTCGTCTTCTTTTTCAACGCGAATACCGAGGCAACCGTAGGCTTCGGCAAGTTTGACGAAGTCTGGAAGCATGAGCGAATCAGAGCCGGTGTGAAGGTCGGTGTTTGAGTAACGCTTGTTGTAGAACATGGTCTGCCACTGGCGAACCATGCCGAGGCTCGAGTTGTTGATAACCGCAACCTTGATCGGAATGTTGTTGATGGCGCAGGTTACCAACTCTTGGTTGGTCATCTGGAAACAGCCGTCGCCATCGATGGCCCAAACTAGGCGTTCCGGTTGAGCAACCTTGGCACCCATGGCCGCGGGAACCGCGTAACCCATGGTTCCGGCGCCTCCCGAGTTGAGCCAGGCGTTTGGGCGTTCGTATTTGATGAACTGCGCCGACCACATCTGGTGCTGGCCAACACCGGCAGCGTAAATCGCTTCCGGTCCGGAGATTTCACCGATGCGCTTGATAACGGCCTGTGGAGATAGCTTGCCGTCTTCAGGTTCATCGTGACCGAGTGGATATTTCTCGACCAGGCTGTTTACGGTCTTCCACCATTCGGAGATGTCCTGTTTCTTTGTTGCATAAATCTTTTTGAGTTCGGCGGTTAGCTCGGGAATTACTTCCTTCAAATCGCCAACGATTGGCACATCGGCGTGACGAATCTTGCCAATCTCGGCTGGGTCGATGTCAACGTGAACAACCTTGGCTTCGGGGGCGAAGCTCTTCGAGTCGCCGGTAACGCGGTCATCGAAGCGGGCACCTAGGGTAATCAGTAGGTCGGAACGCTGAAGCCCGATTACGGCTGGGACGGTTCCGTGCATGCCAGGCATGCCGAGGTTCTGCTTGTGAGAATCTGGGAAAGCGCCTCTGGCCATCAGCGTGGTGATGAGTGGTGCTCCCACTAGTTCAGCGAGTTCCATAAGT
>Ga0315908_10002882_pt1 | contig 12509 bp, 9 predicted proteins | sample LakEriMetagenome_12_FD_203520 | JGI IMG/M metagenome (GOLD analysis project Ga0315908, IMG submission 203520) | Freshwater fungal communities from buoy surface, Lake Erie, Ohio, United States - Buoy 4 MA124 | ecosystem: Environmental > Aquatic > Freshwater > Lake > Lake biofilm | place: USA...
TACCACCTCCTTTTGGGCCGCGAACCCACTTCCGAAGAAATCACCGACGCACGCGATTTGGATGACCAGACGCTCGTGCAGGCTCTGTTGGGCACAGCGGAGTTTCGATACGTCTTCTGAACACAAGTCTTGGTAAAATGATGAAGGGTAAAATGATTCTCAAACCAACTCATCAGACCATCATTTTACCCACCATTATTTTACCAAACCTCTGATGTTATGACCACTCGCCGCCACATCCTCCAATCCACCAGCGCAGGCTTTGGCTGGTTGGCGTTCAATGCGCTGCATCAGCAATACGCACACGCGGCCGCGCCGCCGAAGACGATCAATCCGCTGGCTCCGAAGCCACCGCATTTCGCACCGAAGGCCAAACGCGTGATTTTCATGTTCATGCAAGGCGGACCGAGCCACTTGGACACGTTTGATTATAAACCGGAGCTGGTGAAGGCGCAGGAGGCCAAAACGGCGAAGTACATGGGCACCGCCTTCGACTTCAAACCGCGCGGCAAGAGCGGCCTCATGATCTCCGATGCGTTTCCGGAGCTGTCGAAGCACGCGGACGATCTTTGTCTGCTCAATGGCATGCAAACGCGCACCAACGCACATCAGATGGCCACCGTGGCGCTGCACATCGGCAGCGAGACGTTTGTGCGACCTTCGATGGGTGCGTGGATCGTGTATGGACTCGGCAGCGAGGCCGAGGACCTGCCGGGCTTTGTCACGATCAATCCCGTGGCCGACACCGGCGGTGCGATGAACTACGGCAGCGCATTTTTGCCCGCCAGTTTTCAAGGCACACGCCTCAGCAGCGGCGGAGGCGGTGTCCCCGATCTCGCCAATGGCCGGCTTAGCGACGCGCAGCAGCGGAAGCAGATCGAATTCATCCAAAAAGCCAATCGCAGGCTCCTCGCGGGCGATCCGGGCAACCCTGAACTCGAAGGCATCATTCAAAGTTACGAGCTCGCCTACAAGATGCAGACCAGCGTGCCCGACGTGCTGGATCTCGACCAAGAGCCGCAGCACATCCGCGACATGTACGGCCTCGACAACGGCGACACCGAGCGCTTCGGCACGCAGTGCCTCATGGCGCGTCGTTTGGCGGAGAAAGGCGTGCGCTTCATCCAACTCACCAGCACCGGCTGGGACCATCATCAGCAGCTCCGCGAAGGCATTACCCGCCAAGCCACCAGCATCGACAAACCCATCGCCGGCCTCATCGCCGATCTGAAGCAGCGCGACATGCTCAAAGACACGCTCATCCTCTGGGGCGGCGAGTTCGGTCGTGGATCAAGCTACGACAACGAAGCCTACAACGGTCGTGGTCACAACGGCCGTGGCTACACCATGTGGATGGCCGGCGGTGGCGTTAAAGGTGGCTTCGCCTACGGCAGCACGAACGAAATGGGCGACACCGCCGAAACCGGCATCATCACCACTCACGACCTCCACGCCACCGTGCTCCACCTCCTCGGCATCAACCACGAGCGACTGACCTACCGCTATTCAGGCCGTAATTTCCGCCTCACCGACGTCCATGGCGAAGTGGCAAAGGATATTTTAGCGTAAACCGAACTTTCACTTCGGTCGGGTGAGATCGAGTTGGAAAACTCGATCTACGTTTTGAGCGCCCGTTTCAACAAATTCGCCGTGATGCGCTGCACGCGGGCATCGGTGCCATGCGGACGTGAGTAATGACTCCACACCGGCATGTGACCCGGCGGCTTGCTCAAACCCTGCGCCCACCAGATGGTCGAGGCGTTGAAGATGAAGTTGTTTTTCGGGCCTTCGAACAGGACAGCTTCCCATTGCTGGGGATTGCGTCCGCCCTGCCAGCAGGTGCCGCTAGCGACGATTTCAAGTCCGGGCAGATCCCTGGGGGCATCGCCATGATATTCCCAGCCGATCATGCCGGGGATGGAGTCGCCTTTTTTCATGCCGGTGCCTTCAAACATCCAATGCTCGGGCTTGGTGCAGAACCAGTCACCGCCGCCGTTCACGGGGTCGATGTTGCGCACGCCCATGAGATAACCTTCATCCGGGCCACGATGCGGATAGGGACCGTAGTCCTTCTCGCGATCCACCGCATACTTGTAGTCGCCTCCATAGGGACCACCGCGGAAGATGCGGCGATTCGGCTCGCCAGCGGTGTTCGGGGAAAACGGCGTGACCCAACAAACAGAGTTGCCGGAGAGGAAGAGCAGGTTCACACCCGCATCCCGCATCTTCTCCACGCTTTGATACTGGCGGAGGTCCCAATACTCGTCGTGGCCGATGCTGATGAAGGCTTTGCACTTCAAACCGTGATCTGGCGTGATCATGTCGGCGTTGGAGCAGTAGGTCACATCGTAACCTTCCTTCTCCAGCCAGTAGGCAGCGGGAAACTCAAAGCACAGCCACTCGCCGCTGCCGACGGACTGCGGGTTAGTGTAAATCTGCGCGTAGTTCGCATAGGGACGGTCAAAGCTCACATCCGCCGTCGAGCCCTGGTTGCCCTTCGGGTCAGTGTAGAGCGAATCATTGTCCGGCCAGCGATTGTAAGCCTGCCAAGTGTTGTCGCTGCATTGAAACAGGAGGTCCGCCTTGCGATCATCGGTGACGATGAAGACGATGTAACTCTGCCAATACGGTTCGTCCTTCGAGGCGGGCAAAGTGGTCAGCCTGCCGAGATACACGCCGCTCACCCAATCGGCCGGAATCGTGAGCGTGGTTGTTTTCGCCCAGCGACACTCGCGCAAGCGCTTCTCACCCACCTCGGGCACGGGCTGTTCCTTGCCTTCAAACGGCCCGAGTTCCGTCATCAAACGTGCTCCTTTGCCGCCATAGTAGCCAGTGCGGAAAATTTCGATCTTGAAGCGAGCCGACGGCTTCGTGCTGACAAAAATCTCGAGTGTCTCCCCTGCCCTCACCGACTGGCGCGAGCAGTAGCCCTCAATGAGCGGTGAGCGGAAGCCGCTGGCATCAAGGCGCATGCGGGTGAGCTGCCAGTCGGTCGATCCAGGCTTCGCGTTTTCTTCGGTGATCAGGGACATGCTCTGATTACGCGGCTTTTTGTCCCAAATGATCAGTAGGTCGCTCGTCCGCCGGACAAATCGAACACGGCACCAGTGGTGAAGGAGCAATCCTCCGAAGAAAGCCACGCCACCAGCGCCGCAGCCTCCTCTTTCTTGCCAAAGCGGTTCATCGGGATCTTCGACAGCATGTAGTCGATGTGCTGTTGCGTGAGCTGCTTCAAGATGTCGGTCTCGATCACCGCCGGGGTCACCGCATTCACGATGATGTGGCTGGTGGCGAGTTCCTTGCCGAGTGACTTGGTCAAAGCGACCACGCCTGCCTTCGAAGCACTGTAGTGCGCGGCGTTCGGATTGCCCTCCTTGCCCGCGATGGAGGCGATGTTCACGATGCGGCCGTAGCCGTTCTTGAGCATGTGCGGCACGACGGCGTGGCAGCAATGGAAAGGACCGTTCAGATTGATCGCCATGACACGCTGCCATTCGGCGGGATCGGTCTCCCAGGTCTTGGCGTTCGTTCCGGCGATGCCCGCGTTGTTCACGAGGATATCGATCTTGCCGAAAGCGCCGATGGTTGAAGCTGCGGCCGAATCCACCGAAACCATGCTGGTGATGTCCACCGTCGCGGTGTGAACCCTGCCAAGGGCGGAGAGTTCCGCCTTCGCAGCATCGAGCGCCGCTGCATCCACGTCCCAGAGGCAGACATGCGCGCCGGATTGCAGGAGTCGTTCAGCGATGGCGAAGCCGATGCCACGCGCACCGCCGGTGATGATGGCCGCCCTGTCTTTGAGGTCGATTTGATTCATGAGGGCAGAGCAATCGTGGCTAGTCCTCCCAGACTTTCAGCAGTTCCACCTCAAAGATCAGCGTTTCATTCGGCCCGATGTCGATTCCGGCACCACGCTTGCCATAGGCCAGTTCAGACGGGATGAAGAAGCGGAATTGCGCCCCTTCCTTCATGAGCTGCATGCCCTCCTTCCAGCCCTTGATGACACGCTTCAGAGGAAACTCTGCTGGTTCGCGTCCGGCCAGGTAGGAACTGTCGAATTCGACGCCAGTGAGCAGCTTGCCACGGTAGTTGACCACCACGGTGTCCTTCAGCTTCGGACTCGGGCCGTTTCCCTCACGCAGGACCTCGTATTGCAGACCGCTGGCCGTGGTGATGATGCAGAGTTTTTGAGCGTTTTCAGTGAGGAAGGCTTTGCCGAGTTCGAGGGCGTATTGGGACATGCGTTGGGGAGATGGGCCTGTTTTCTTCCTTCGGGACCGCCGAGTTGCAACCGCAAATCCCACACAATGCGCCGTTGGAATCGCCGAAATCAGGGACACTTTCCAGACGTAACCTTTCCAGCCGCAAAACCCCGCTTTTTCATGCTCCGACGCCTCACATTCGCGTGCATCGCCCTGCCGTCCTTACTTACCGCTGCCGAACGCGGCCAAGAAGCCTACCATCAGCGCATTCTCCCGCTGCTGCAAAAGTACTGCTACGACTGCCATGGCGACGGATCTGATAAAGGCGACTTCGCCTTGGACGAGTACCCTGAGTATTCGAAGCTGATCGCCGACAAGGTGTTGTGGGATCACACACGTCAGCAACTGGCCACCCATGTGATGCCACCGGAGAAGAAAGACAAGCCCTCTCTCCCTGAGCGTGATGAAATCGTCGCCTGGATCGACAGCAGTGTCTTCTGGTTCGATCCTCAAAAAATTGATCCCGGCCACGTCACCATGCGTCGGCTCAATCGCAATGAGTACAACAACACCATCCGCGACCTGCTTTGGGTGGACACGCGCCCGGCCAGCCAGTTTCCACCGGACGACACCGGCTACGGCTACGACAACATCGGCGACGTGCTCACCGTTTCGCCACTGCTGATGGAAAAGTACATCCGCGCTGCGAACACTGTGGCTGAAAAAGCGCTCGACACCTCCGTGGTGGAACGCATTGACCTTGAGCTTGGAGCGAAGAAATTCTGGAACCAGAAAGGTGAAACCAAGGAATGGGAAGATGTGCGCTGGTTTCACACCGACGCCGATGCGGCGACTAAATTCACCGCGCCAGCCACCGGCACCTATGTGCTGAAGCTACGGGTTTCGGCCACTCAGGCCGGACCGGACGCGGCCAAGCTCGCACTGCGCGTGGATGACAAGGAACTTGGCACGTTTGATGTGACTGCTCGTTATCATGGCGAAAAAGGCCCCTGGCAGACGATTCAAAAAGAAATCACGCTCAAGAGCGGAGAGCATAAAATCGTGGTGCGCTTCCTGAACGATTTTAGCGACCCGCAGAACCCCGATCCAGAAAAACGCGACCGCAACTTGGCGCTCGACAAGATCAACATCGAAGGCCCCTTCGGACTGCTGCCTCCGCGAGGAACGCGTCTGGTGCAATGGCTGCTGGATGGCAAACCTGCAGGCCTACCTTCGATGAAACTCAGCGGTGAGGACTTCGAGCGTGGCGAAGGGGACTCCAGTCGTGACACTGGTGCCATTCAACTCGCCAGCAGCGGCTATGTGAAACACCCCATCGAAATCGCCAAGCCGGGGAAATATCGCTTCACCCTCAAGGCCGGCGCTCAGCAGGCGGGTGGCGAGCCAGCCAAATTTGATGTGCGTCTGGCCGGGAAAAACGCCGGTTCTTTCTCAGTGACTGCCAAAAACCAAGCTCCCCAGTGGTTCAAGGCTGAGGCAGAATTGCCTGCGGGAAGGCATGAGATCCAGGTGTGGTTCCTAAACGACTTCTTCGACGAGAAAACACGTCAGGACCGCAATTTCTGGCTGCATCAGCTCACGCTTGAAGGGCCGGTGGATGCAGGTGGCGGCATCGCTACGCCCGCAGTTCCCCTGCTGGTGGAAAAGCTCGGCACACGGCTCTTTCGCCGCCCGATGCTCGACGAGGAAAAATCCAAGTGGCAGAGCTTTGCCGCGTTGGCCTTGAAAGAAGGACTTCCGCCCCTCGAGGCGCTCGAATATGTGCTACGAGGCATGCTGGTTTCCCCATCATTTCTCTACCGAACCGAGCCGCAGCCAGCAGGTGAGATTCAGCATGACATCGCGCTCGTGGATGAGTTCAGCCTTGCTTCGCGGCTATCGTATTTCCTCTGGTCCGCGCCTCCGGATGACCGTCTGCAGCAGCTTGCCGCCAAAGGTGAGCTGCGCCAAAGCCTCGCTACCGAGGTCAAACGCATGATCGGCGACTGGCGCGGCTGGAGTCTCGTCGAGGATTTCGCCGGTCAGTGGCTACAATTGCGAGACATCGACCTAGCCTCACCCAATGAACGAGCTTTCCCAGATTGGAAGGGCGGCATCGCGAATAGCCTAAAAAAGGAGTCTCAAAGCTTTGTAGATCACATCCTGCGTGAAAATCGCAGTGTCATCGAGTTCCTCAACGCCGACTACACCTTCCTGAACGACAAGCTTGCTCGCTATTACGGCATCCAAGGTGTGAAGGGGGACAAGTATCAAAAAGTCTCACTGCAAGGCACGCCACGCGGCGGCATCCTCACCCACGGCAGCATTTTGACACTGACCTCGACCCCCACACGGACCTCGCCGGCCAAACGCGGCAAATATCTGCTCGAAAACATTCTCGGCACGCCGCCACCGCCCGCTCCCGGCGGCGTTCCTCCTCTGGATGAAAAGAAGTCTCGTTCTTCGAACCTGACATTGCGCCAGCAATTCGCCGAACATCGCAGCAACGCCTCCTGCGCCGGGTGCCATGCGTTTCTTGATCCCATGGGGTTTGCCTTTGAAAACTACGACGCCATCGGCCGCTGGCGTGACCAGGAAAAGAAGCTACCGATTGACGCCTCAGGAAGCCTCGTGCGTGGTCAGACCTTCCAGAACCTCGCCGAACTGCGAAATCTGCTCGTGCGCGACATGGGGGACCAGTTTGTTAAAAACCTCACGGAAAACCTGCTCACCTACGCGCTGGGCCGCGGCGTCGAATACTCAGACAAACCCACCGTGGAAGCAATCATGCGCAAGGCCAAGGCCACCGGATACCGCTTCCAGGATCTCATCCTGGCTGTTTGCGAGAGCGTGCCGTTCCAAAAGATGCGCGTGTCACCCAAAGAAGCGCAGTAAGATCACCTCAACAGCGCCGCCACTGGGATGCGGAAGAATTTGTCGGTGCGCGACTGCTTTTTGTCTTCGCCACCGAGGCAATACACGAAACCATCCAGCTTCACCAAGCCAACCATAGCCGCGTAAGGGAGTGAGAAGGCTTTCCGGTAGCTATCAGCCTTCACATCGTAAATTACCGCCTCGGCAGTGAAGTCGTCTCGATAACCTCCGGCGATGTAAATATGCCCATCGTCGAGCGCAACGGCGGTCAATCCGCGATTCGCCACCTCTAGCGGCCTCAACTTCCTCCACGCGTTATTCTCCGGCGAGAAAGCATAGGCTTCCATAGAGTTCATGGGTAACTTTGTTTCCGCGTCGTAATTCATGCCGCCAAAGACGAACAGCTCACTTCCAGCAGCAGCGGAAGCAGCCACAGCAAAGGGCTTTCCTGGATAGTCAGCCTTTCTGTGAGTGCCTTTGCTGAGCCTCCAGGTTTCTTGGCTCAACTCGGCAATATTCGAGGGATCATTTGTTCCACCAACCAGTATCATTGCGCCGTTTACCAAGCCTCCTGCGGCGAGAACTCCATGTTTCAAACTGCCCACGGCTGCCGATTGTTCTCCATTATACCCACCACGAACTGTAAACGAACCGTCGGACTGGAACACAACCGCATAAGCCACGGCTTCAGACCTCTCAGGAGCAGCATTCCACGTTTTCTGCAAAGGATCGAACTCGTGCACTTTCTTTAGCCAGTTTTTCTTTCCTCCCGCCCAGTTGGTGCCTCCCAGCACAATGATTTTGCCATTTCGATAAGCACAGACACCCCCCCCATTCGGCTCTGGCAGCGGGGGTAGCTGCTCCCATTGCGCTTGAATGGTTGAAACAAGGGCGAGGCTAAGAAACAGCCATTTTGTCATCAGGGTCAGTCGAACGCTCATAGTGGTCAGTTTGAACAGATTTCCAGTCGGGCCGTAATCTCACATCACTGTCGCCACTGAGCGCTCCCGGTGCACTTTCTGGCGTGGAATCAGTCCTACGCCGCATTTCCCACCAGCATTGGCCGCAGTGGTTGTGCTCATGATCAATGACAAAGCCTGCCTCCTTCATCAAAGGCCCGATCCAGCCCATGCAGTGGTCGCAGTAGTCACGGTATTGCTCCAGTCCGTTGTTAAGCAGAAATCCCTTCGAGGGACACCCGTGCATGTCGATGCGAAAAACATCCTCCGTCACCGTGCGCTCGTAAAGGGCACCCTCATCCGCCAGCGTCGGGCCCCAGTATTCCTTCATGCCCTCAAAACCCTTTTCGCGGATCAGCTTCGAGGCATGCGTCTGCGAATCTTGGTGAATTGCCTGGTCCCAGTAGGCTCTCACAAAAGCGTGACCGCCGAGCTGGTTCAGCCACTCAAACGTCCACTCATAGTGCCCGCAGAAGTCGTAGCAGCCAATCATGATGCTGTGGCGATGTCCTCCAGTTTCTGCGGTGCCAGATCCGCCGTCGCCTTCATGAAGCGCTGTGTGCAATGTCCATTACCGCCGCAGACGCGCACCGTCATTCCCGCCGTTCCGGCGATGGCCTCGTTCACAAAGAAGCAGTGCTGGCAGAAATTCGGCACAATCTCGCGTCCATGCTCACGCAGATGCCGGATGGCTGGGCAGGTTTTCACTTCAAGCCGCACCTCATCCTGCGATTCACTCACCTCGACTTCCGCGCCGGGTTCCGCTGCGAAAAAAGCCCGCCAGTAATCCGCCACACCCGCGAATCCAAGCTCGCTCCAGCGCTTGGACACCGGCTGATAGTATGACTGGCCAAGATCCTGCCAGTATTTGATCAGCGCCCCTTCCCCATGATGGCGCTGGATGAAACGGAAGGTCGCATTGACCGCAAAATAGAAATCCGCATGGCCCACCGGCTTCGTGTCGGCATAAGGCAGTGAGGCTGGAATGGGAGCGGCCATCGTTCGCTTGATCAGTCGTGGCAGATGGCGGAAAACTTTCCGTTATTTCCCTCCAATCCCCAGGAAACACAAAGAAACCAGGAAATGCGAGGCTGCGGACACGTTGTTCTTTTCTCTATCCTCCCGTCCCATGACTCATTTCTCCTGGCTCGACTACACGATTTTCGGCGTTTATCTCACCGCCTCGGTCGGTGTGGGCTTGTTTTCAGCCCGTGGGGCCAAATCGCTGAGTGATTACTTTCTCGCCGGCCGTGGCATGAACAGCATCCTGGTCGCCATGTCGATCCTGGCCGCGTTGTTCTCCGGCATCAGCTACCTCGCCGGGCCGGCGGATGTGTACAAGAATGGCTTTGGCTTTGCCTATGTGGTGCTGGCCTTCTTCATCGCCACGCCGTTCACGGCGATTTGGATGATGCCGAAGTTTTACCAGTCGCGCTTCTACACCGCCTATCAGTTTCTTGAAGAGCGCTTCGCACTCCAAGTGCGCCTGCTCGCTTCGGGCCTGTTCATTTTCCGTGTGGCGCTATGGCTAGCGGCGGCGACTTACGCACCTGCCCTCGCCTTGGAAAAAGTCACCGGCATTCCGCTGTGGATCACGATTATCGCCTCCGGCACGCTCACCACGCTCTACACCGCACTGGGTGGCATGCGGGCGGTGATTTGGACGGATGTCATGCAGCTCATGGTCCTTTTCGGAGGCCAGCTCCTGATCGTCATGGTGGCACTGGGGAAAATTCCCGGCGGTCTCGGCGGTGTCTGGGACACGGCAGTGACGGATGGCCGCATGGACATCAGCTTTTCCTTCAGCATTGCCGAGCGCGTCAACATCTGGTCCCTGCTGCTTGCAGGCGCATTCCTGCATTTGGTGCAAATGGCTACGGATCAGGTTTCCGTGCAGCGCTATCTCAGCGCTGGCAGCCTGAAGGAGGCCCAGCGCTCGCTTTGGATCAAACTTTGGTTCGTGCTACCCGTCCTCGTGCTCTTCTACGGCACCGGCCTGGTGCTTTACGCCTTCTACAAAGTGCACGGCGATCCGCTTGCCGCCGGTTTGATCGCTAAAGAAGATCAAATCCTGCCCTACTTCGTCGTCACCCAGCTTCCGGCCGGACTTCCCGGCCTGCTCATCGCTGCGATTTACGCTGCCAGCATGTCCACCATCTCCGCCGGGCTCAATTCACTCGCCTCAGCCACCGTCGTCGATTTCAAACAACGTCTGTCCAAAGCCCCCGAAGGCACACAGGCACAGCAGGTCGGCAATGCGCGCTGGATCACCGTTGGCTACGGCATCCTCGTCATGGCGCTCGCTTTCGCTGTCTCTATCATGCCGGGAAATCTAGTCGAATCCGTCAACACGGTCATCGGACTCATTGGTGGCCCGCTGCTTGGTCTATTCTTCCTTGGCATGTTCACCAAACGTGCCGATACCCGAGGTGCGCTTCTCGGCAGCCTCGCCGGCTTCATTGGACTGTTGAGCATCTACCTTTATCAGAATGGCTTTATTACGGACGTTAAGCCCGCACCGGTGGTTTCTTTCATCTGGTTCAGCCTCTTCGGTTGCCTCATCACCATGGGTGTCGGCCTGCTGACCTCTGGACGATCCAGCAAGCCGTCAAGGCGCGAATAATGGCGTTGATCTCGCCAGTGAATTCACAGGTGGTGTGAACAACAAAAATGGCCGCGCTGGTCAACGTCAGACGGCAACACACTTTTTGTCGAATAGGCACGAGTGTGCGAGACAGATAGCAAGGCCGGATTCGCGTCGGCGATGTCGATAATGTCATGCGCATGCACCGTTTCTCGCATGCACTCTCATTGGAATAGCCCACTTCGGTCAAATGCTTGGAAAAGAAGTTCTGCAAATCATCTCACCGGCTGAGCTTCATCCACTTCACAGCTTCCATCCCCGAGGCGAGTTCGCGGACGTGAACTTCCCATGTTCCTGGTGTTTCGTTGCGGGCCAATTCGAGCCGCAGGGTCAACACCCCGTTCTCCACAACATGATAACCATCCCATTCCGCAGGCGCACCATCGGCATCACGGATGCGTACGGCGACTGGAATCGCCGCCGGCATGGGCCTGCGACCATTCGTAGTCAGGGTGATGCGAGCCTCGGCGACATTTCCGCAGGTGGCTGTTTCTGGCAATTCGAGATTCATCTCCAGCAAGGGGGAAGATGAGAGCAATAGGACGCGGCATTCTGAGGGGCCGAGATTCAGAGGTATTCTGAGTCCATCGTCAAGGCGCTTGGGGAGAACAAACGAGCTGCGATTCAGGTCGTAAACATTCACGCTCTCAGGCCCAAGGTTCAGCGTGGTAGATGCTGGCAGGCCATTCTCTCGAACTAGGCCGTGCTGCCCCACATAAGTCCCGGCCTCACGACGGTCATTAATCACAAAAAGAACTGTAGCGTCTCCACTTCGACTCGAATGCAGTATCACATCTGAATTGTCACAGGTCACCTTCGGCCGAAAGCCAAGCGAGCGGAAGAGACGACCAAGGTTCTCAGAAAGAGGTAATGGCTGTGCTGAAGATTCCAACGGTGACACACTTGCTGGCGGAATTAGTGCGGGTTGATCGGAAATCAAGGCATCGGCCTTCAACGCTGGGCAAAGATTTTCGTCCGCCACGATCTTACCTCCGGCAATCTGCCACTTCTTTAACTTTCCAACCAGGCCTTCAGGAAGAACATCACAGTCCGTCATGATAAGGAAATCGCGCCCTTCTAAGCCGTCTGTGGCGAGCACGTCTTCATACACGATATCCATCTGAATGTGGGCGCGCTGCAGAGCCTGCCAGACCTCAAGCGTCCGGGGTGAGCCAGCACGATAGAGTCCTCGTCCTGCCATCATCTGTGAAGTAAAGCTCTCGAGCAAAGCCACTGAAGAGAGCAACGGTTGCCTGCGGCTGAGCATGGGGCCGAGAGGGCGAATCACTTGCTCGGCAACATCACGAAACGCATTGTCAAGTTGTGGATGCGTGGCTCGCACCAAACTCATGTTATCGGCAGATCGAAGTGCGGGCCAACCTTTGCAGACAACGCCTTTCAGAGGACGTGCGAGCATCATCCAAAAACTTTCTTTGAGAATCGCTGGCGCAACCCCCATCTGTCTGACTGGGGCCACACGGTCCTCTAGACGGATATGCTCATTCGTGCCCGACGCATTGAAAGGCGAAACCTGCTCACGATCCCAGTATAGCGGCAGGACACCAAAGATTCCAACCTCGCGGCCACTTGCGGCGCTCATCGCCAGCAATTGATCCAGACACAACCCGGCGGTGAGTGGATCACGGGGATCCATGGGTCGATCTGCAAATAAGTTTACCTTTTCGCCGGTGCTTGCAATGGATGGCTGGCGCACCGCAGGATCGTGCAGAGTCCAAACATCCGCACGTTCCTGTCTCCGCCTGTCCATGCCAGTGCCCCACGCTTCACTGACATTCTTCCAACCGCTTCCTTCGGACCAAAACCAGCGGT
>Ga0315908_10002883_pt1 | contig 12508 bp, 8 predicted proteins | sample LakEriMetagenome_12_FD_203520 | JGI IMG/M metagenome (GOLD analysis project Ga0315908, IMG submission 203520) | Freshwater fungal communities from buoy surface, Lake Erie, Ohio, United States - Buoy 4 MA124 | ecosystem: Environmental > Aquatic > Freshwater > Lake > Lake biofilm | place: USA...
AGTCGAATTTCAATGTCACGTTGGCGACGCAACGATTCTTCGGTGATTTGATTATTGACGATATCTTTCTGCAATTGCTCCATTTCTTTGGCAATTTGCTTTAATTCGTTTCCGTTGCCACTGCCGTCTTGATTAAGCTCTGCGGCCTTCTCTTCAACAGCCTTGCGGATGGCCGCTTGTTTGGCCGCCATTTCAGCCAATTGCCGACTCATTTGTTGACCGTCTGAATTGTTCTTTCCCTGATTCTTTCCTTGCTTCTTCATCTCTTCCAATTGCTTGGACAATCCCTCTTGCATCTTTTTGATTTGGCCAGCACTAGGCTTTGGCTTGCTTCCGCTGCCGCCGGGTTTATTGCAACTTCCGCTTCCGGGTTTGCTATTGGCAGATTGTTGTTGCATTTGTTTGAGAGCTTCGTCGAGCATGAGCGCGAGATTATTGAAGCTTGTCATTACATACTGCTGAGAAGATGTAATTTCAGGCGTGCGACGATCAGGTATGGAAGCGAGTGCTTTCTCCATGTTTTCATTGACTAAATTGATCTCTCGATTAACAGCTGCGCTAACTTGAGGCACACGCTTGCTCAACGCGAATAAGGAGTCTTCGACCATTTTGGCGTCGTCCTTCAACTTGCGCTGGGTTTGTCCGAGTTTATTGTAGTTCGGGTCTTTACTGTCAATCTTACCGAAATTGTTCATGAGTGATTCTTGATCGAAGCTCAGCGTAATGATATTTTCAAGAAGAGCTCTGAGTGACTCCATGTCCTCTTCTTGTTGTTCTTGTTCTTGAGAGTCCATGGCCATTTGCATTTGATTGGCCATGTCTTGCATTTTTTTAGCGGCACTTTTTTGTGATTTGGAGGCACTGCTTTTCTTGCTTTTGCTTAGTTCGTCGCTGCTTTTTTTCTGCTCTTGTTCAATCTCCTGTTCTTGATTTTCAGTATCGGGCATACCATTCGGATTCTCCAGCTCTTCATTGAGTTTTTCGAGTTCATCTAGTTCTTTTTGAAGCTCCTCAAATTCTTTATTGAGGGAGTCTTGTTTCGACTTTAATTCTTCGCTGTTCGACTCTTTTTTATCACTTTCGTTGGCTAGTTTTTCTTGTTCTTCCGCGAGCTTTTCCATTTTCTCGATGGTCTTTTCCATCTTCTGCTCAAACTCTAATTGTTTGAACTGTTCTAATGCGCGGTCGAGCTCTTTTTCCAAGTCTTCGTTCGACAAATCCATCTTGTCGAGTTCTTTTTGAATTTCCTCCTTATTCAGTTCTTCCATGAGTCGCTGCATTTCCTCCATCATCTTCTGAAGCTCGGGTGTCATAACCTGCTCCATCAATTGTTCGAGTTGCTTTTGCTTTTCTTGCAGTTTTTCGTTGGGTTGATTGAATTCATTTTCCTGCTGATGTTTCTGTTCGTTCTGCTCCTGTATCTCCTCGACTTGCTTTTGAAGTTCTTGCTGGCGTTTCATGAGGTCTTCCAACTTCTTCTTGTCTTGCCAGTTCATCTCTTTTTTGTCGAGCAATTGGCGTTGGAGTTCTTCTAACTGTTTTTCGAGTTCTTTGGCCTCCTTGATGCTTTCTTCAAGCTTATCTTTAATGTCTTCGTTTTTTTGCTCGATATTTTCTTCCAGCTCTTCTTCGGTTGGCACGGTGTATTCTCGCTCTCCGGTGGTGGCCGACTTGGAACCGTGGTAACCATCATTATCCCAGATTTCAAAATAGTAGGTGAATACGTCGCCGGGTGAAATACCTAATTGACCGAGGTCCCACGAGTGGAAGAATATATCTCCTGTTGCATCTTGATTTACCGGTAAGTCAATAGAATGCAATTGATCATCGGCAGCAGCGCCATTGCGTGTTGTGAGGCGATAATTAAAGGTGAGGCGACGAAATCCGTAATCATCTTTCACTTCTCCAGTGAAGTATACCCATTTGAATGAAGCGCTGTCTTTTTCTTCCTGCATTGAAATAGACGGATGCAGATCAGGAATAACTTGAATGCGATAATTCAAACTGTCGCCAAACGGGATATATCTATTGGAGGTCTGTATAGAGTAGCCGGTCGATTGAACGGCGGTTTGACGAAAGTTCGCTCGATCGCTGCCGGTTGGAATCGTATAAGCGCTGTCACCAAATTGAATCAGCAGTGACTCGTTATTCACTGTATTGAAATTCCACTGAATTTGTGTTCCTTCCGGTATAACCAGGTCGCCGGTGTTTTGAACGTTTTCTTGGGCTCTTTTCAGGTAAGTAGGAAAGTTTAGGGTGATGCCGAAATCTAGCAGTCGCGGAGAGGGGATAACCTTCAATTCGTATTGATCCGAAAAAAACCCGTTAGCACTGAAAGCAAAAGTTAGATCTTCTCTTACGTTTTTGAAGGTATGTGAAAAAGCAACGGTGCTTTGTTTTTCAAGCAGAAATTGCTGTGACCCCAGCATGACGTAAACCTTTTCAGGAATTTCGTTGCCGCTGAGTTCTATATTGACTGTGTAGTCTTTGTTTTCGGGAGTTGTCAGGTTTTCGTTTGTTACCTTGATTGTAAACGGCGCTTCTTCGGCGATAATTTGACCGTGTTTAATGAGTCGCTCGGTGGGCTTTGTCAAAATACTAGGTGCTGCGAATAATAAAATGAGCACTATGCTAACGGGTGGCAGAACCCATTTTAGGTATTTACGATTCTCACGAAAGTCAATTGCACTTGAAAAAGGCACCGGTCTCAGCTCGCTTATCTTTTGAGCGATACTTGCCTCAAGCAACGAGTTATCGCCATTGCCGGCCATTGATTTAAGCTGAAGTGTATTGAGCAGCTTGTCTTGAACGTGAGGAAAGTGCTTACCGATGATTTGCGCGGCTTGCTCGTGAGAAATGATTTTTCCCAGGCGAAAGATTTTGGAAAGTGGAAGGAGGAAGAATTTTGTAAGAACGAAAAGAACTCCCCCTACAAACGACCAAAACAAGAACGTGCGCATAGCAATGCTGAACCGACCAAAATATTCAGCCAGTGTAACTACCAAATAGGTAAAGAAAATGATAGCAAGGCAATAGAGCGCCCCGCGTATCATTTGATTTTTATAATACTTGCGAATGAATACATCCAGTTTTAGAAGTAACTGATTGTATTCACCGGTTGCGTTATTCATCTTTGGAAACTCGCGCTTAATGCGCCACGTTTCAAAAATAAGCGAATGGAGGTTAGATATTGTGTAATAAGGTTGGTTTCGGGAAAATTAACGAAGTAGTTATTTGAACTCCGAGTAATTCCAAACACCAATCATTTGCTCGCGAATGAACTTGCGGGCTAGATCATACACGTCGACCTGATGCGTATACCAAACGGTTTTATTGGCAGTAGACTCTGCCTTGAATTTTGAAAGTCGAACAATTTCAATTCCGTGAATAGGCGCTGTGGTTCTTTCGAGTAAGTCGATATGATCAAGCGATTCTTGTTTGTCTCTGTATAAGCTGCCGTCGCGATTGATTAGTGCCTTTCTCATGGATAGTGAATTGCCGGGCGCGCTATGATTCGTTTATTCTCCTCATTTTCTCCCTTTTCAAATGTACAAACACGCATGAAAAGAGCCTTCGAAATAGCAGAGGCTTGAATAACCAAAGGAGTGGTGTTCACGTTATTTTTTTGTTTTGAATTTGAACAGGAAGATTAAAAGTGCCGCTACAACGAGAATTATGCTTGCTGCGATATAATGAGTAATTGTTATGCCTTTTTCATCCGTAGCGTCGGGTGGCAGAGGCCTCAACCCATGAAATTCTAGCGGCAAGGAATCGCTCGTGGTGTATTCCAATCCTGCGAGTGTTTGAATGACGCTCCAGCGTTTTTCATGCAAAAGCAGTGAGTCGGGAATTGCGAATGCAAGCGAATCTACTAACGTATCACGAAAGCTCAGGAACCATTTTCCCTCCTGGACAAATTGATTGAGAAAGTCAATTTTAACTAGAGTTCCCTTGAAATTCGGAAAGCGCTTTTTCCATTTCTTAGGATGATTGGTTATTACCAACATGGTGCTATCCTTCCATTTGCCTTCTTCGTGAATGGTTATTGCTGAGTCGACTCCGAATAGATGTAGTTTGAAATCGCTATATTTTTTGTTTTTGCCATGCAGATTGAAAAGCGCAATCCAGTGAACGTCTTCCTTTGATTTCATTTCTGTTCCGTAAGCAACAATCCCGAAGTCGTCGTGAATCTCTTTTTTGAAAGGAGCGCAAATGAATTCAGCTGTGTACGCTTGATCAACGGATAAATTGACGAATCGCGTCGAGTTGGTATCGCCGTCTTCTTTCCAATACATAAACTGATAGGGAAAAAAAGATTTTGCCTCAATGCGTATTGATCTGCCGGTATAGAAAAGCCCATCCAAACTTGGAATGTGAAGGCTAGAAGAGTTGACAGAGAGCAAAGGCAATTTTCCAACGTTCGATGAAATTTGAAGGCGAATACGCTCGGGAGACAATCCAAAGGTCACGCACATGTGCTCATGAAATTTTTCCTTTCGGATGTCGAAGAATTCTCTCAGATTATTCACGCTCTGGGTCCAGCGTGCTTGAGACGACCTTCTTGCAGGGTATCTGTTGATGTGAAAGGGTATTTCCGGTTGAATCCAATTGCTGAAAAGATCTATTCGTGACAGAATAGTATCGTTGTGCAGGCATGTGGCCTGCATGAGGCCAATTTGATTGATGAAGCGATCTTTCAACTCTGGGTCGGCAATTAACTGACGAAGAATATGAGTTGTCCAAGTGGGGTTGTACCAACACGTTTGCGATGGGCTGATTCTATCGGCCAGGAAGTTTTTTTCTTGCCTCCTGTCTTGACAACCCAAGTCTGAATCATAAAAAATCCATCGCCATCGGTTGTCTAGATTTTTGGATTTCCAAAAGCGTATGTTGCCTCGTGAATCCGTATTAGCGATGTATAGTTGAAGAATACTATAGTTCATGTAGTTCTCTACATCCATTCTCTGGTCAACCAAAAACGCATAATTCGAATCATTGTGTAACCGAACCAAATCAGTATTGAGCTGCTGGTATTCAGGTGATCTTTCTCCGGCGCCTTGAATAAGATAGGTACTGTCTTTTTCGGCGTGATGATTATATCGGAGGTAGTCGAAGTTGATTTTTTCTCTTAGGTTGATAATGCCGAAATACTTGTCGTTGATAAAAAGCACGCACGGTTGATAGGTCATGTGATCTAGCCCCATGTCACCCGCCAGACTCGACATACACATATCTTGAAAGCGCGTTGCGTTTTGGTCGCTTCCCGAAGTGCGTAATACGAGGTGTTCAAATTCGTTGTAGGGTTTATTCGGAAAAAACTTATATCTGAATTCTTCTTCGCCCAGTTTCTCGTCGGCAACCAGATGCAAAGACTTCTCCGGCAACGCCAAAGTGAACCCACCGAACGTTTTTAGCCAGCAACTTGTTGCAACTACACTGCGTTTATTGTAAAGGAACTCAGCGAAACATCGAATTGGTTTTTTATCGAAAGCTTTACCTACCGCTACAGGGTTTTCTCCGCCCTTGATGAACTTACCTTCATAAATACCGGTTGGAGGGAAAAAATCTTCGTGAGTTACTTTCAGACAAATTACCGGGAGCGTTATATCACGCCCAATAATATAATTTCCTTGATAGGTGTATTTACGAAACAAAGAATCGGAAATCTCCAACTGCACTAATGCGTTTTCACTAAGTCGAATGGGGCCGGTGTATCGAATGGGCTCAGTGAGAGGATCCCAACCGATTTTGTATGACATAAAGGAGCCCGCAGGCAAGTCAAAAGTGAGGTCAATGGGAACAGGGTACACGCCGGGTGCATGACTGAAGCGAATGCCGGCTGAATCCAAGGCAGAAAACCCAACCCGATTTTTAGACTGTGAAAAAGCGGTTACAACTAATAGCAGCGTGCAGAAAAGTGTGGCGATAAACTTTGAAATCATAATCAACGCAAACGAATGTGCTCACCGATTTGTAGAACCTTGTTTGCCTTAATTCCATTTAATGCACAGAGTTTTTTTACGGTTGTATTATTCCGCTGAGCGATGGCCGACAAAGTATCTCCTTTTTTCACCCTGTACACCGCCTTGCGCTCCTTGCTTACGGGCGGGGCTTTGACCTCCATGTTTTGCTTTGAACCCCCTTCTCCTTCTTTTTGCACTTCAGCAATGGTTTTGCCTTTAGAGCTCATAACATCGTTTGTAAAACAAGGACAAATCTGTGCTTTCAATGAGTCAGAAATTTGAATATCGGAATCAGGAACGTAGCTTAGTATTCGGGATTTGACCGCTGAGTAGCCGCTGTGATTCCCATCCGTATTTTGCTCCCAATATTTCAGCGCTTGTTGGTTTGATAAACCACAGAATTGCATGAAGGTAAAAGCGCTAAGCATTCCACTCTGATGCCAGCCATTCCAACAGTGTATGTACATAGGCCGTGGATTTGGAGTTTGCATTAAGTCATGAATTTGATGCATAAAATCACGAACAACCTCTTCGGATAGACTTGGGTGGCACTCGTAGCTGAATCCGGATGATCGCAAGGAATCAAGTCTTTCTGCCGGGTACAGCTCATTGAAATTCGTCGAATACAAATACCAGGCGCTTCCAAATCCGGCTTGGTGTAACCGAGATATTCCATTTAGTGGAAGCGGGTTTTTTATATACGATTTTGGCTGTGATTCCTTCAGGTGAAAATTGTTTCCGCCACCTCGATAGAGGATGTTTTTTAGCACGACACGGAGGTTTCGTGAGCCCCACAGGGCTGTATCCCCTTTTCCATAATTATTGGTAGCCTTAACATGTGCACTGTCAAGACCAAATCGATCTTGCGCGACACCATTGCTTGAAAGCGCAGCTAAAAAGATTATACAAAGCACAAGGAGCTTAAGTCCATGTGGCCAAAAGCTATTTCTTGCACTCGGAGTAGATTTCATACTGAAAGATGTCTCAACGCGATAGAGCAAGTTATGAATAAAAAGAAAGTTTTAAACAGGAGTGAAATAACAAAAGCAATTTTAACAGTCTTAATATTCGGCTTGAACGATTTTGAAAATGACAGCGCAATTCAATCGAAATAGATTCACCAGACAACTCTATTCATTATTCTTTTATTATTCTTACAACGAAAGATTTCGTGCAAAACAAGTACACGCCATTATTTAGATGCTGAATATCGATGGTTGGTTGGCGCGACTCTGAATTTCCTGAAAGCACTTTACGGCCCGCAAGGTCTTGAATAGACCATTCACCCGGGCTTGGCATCGTCACTTGAATTTGCGTGGTAGCCGGATTGGGGAATACTGAAAGGACAGCATCGGATAGTTCGGCTGTCGAGTTTTCAAGAATGTAAACCCCGCTTTCAATGTCGCATCCAAAATCGGTGGTTACATGAACCGCATAATTTCCTGGATCTGTCATTATAAGATATGAGTTGTTGGCACCATCGATTGGAAGTCCGTTAAAATACCATTGGTAGGTTGCGAATTCATCCGGAACTGAAAGCTCTCCGGCAAGCTCACTGAACTCGATACTTAATGGAGCACAATACACGACCTCATTTGTAGACGCGACACAACCAAACTGATTGGTAAGATCAACACTGTAAACTCCGCTTTCCTCAAGCAAAGCACTGTTGCTTGAGAAGTTGGCAGGCATTCCGTTTTGAAGCCAGAATACAGTGGTTGGATTCGGCTCTTCGAGAGTTGCGATGTTGTCGGCAAGAGTTAGGACGTTGCTTGGAAGCGGAAAAACAGTGATGGTTGTTGTATCAAACAATTCGGTTGTTATCGATAATCCAACGGTATAGGTTCCAACGGTTCCGTTGCTAGCATCGAAAAACTGTTGTCCTTGCGTAAGGTTGACAGTGGCGCTGCCCAAATCGTCATCAGCTGAAAAATCGTCGTCATCGAAAAAGCGAATGGAGTAGGGTGGCTCACCCAAAACAATGGGGTCGAAGTTCCAGGAAGTATTTGTTGTGTTATCGTTGGTGCCAGAGGTAAATACAACCGCGCCATTTCCATTTATGAGTTGGAAATAGGGGTCGGCACTGCTGAAAGCGTCATCAATATCACCCGTCCAGTTGTCATTCAGATTAGAGACAGATACTTGTTCAAGACTTAAGTTCGCAATCGTTGTAGTAAGAGATGTGGTATAGGTTCCCGGGTTGTCGTAGGCAATAATTCCGGGGCTTGCAAGTGATGAGGTTTGCCCATTTCCAAAATCCCAGGTGTGAGTTGTAATGGCGGGCGCAGGAGCAGAAAAGGACGCGTTATAGACAACGTTGATTGATCCGCATCCGGCGTTTTGATCAAATGTGAACGACCCTGTTTGTCCTTCGGCAGCTATTACGGTGATGGAAGTTGAGAATGATTGTTGCAAACTGGTTTCGAATCCCAACGCGATGAGTTGAACATCGGCGGCGATAACTACTTGATAAACGCCGGGAATAATCGGGGTTCCGCAAATAGTTGCACAACCGAAGTTTTCTCCGGCCGAGGGGAGAAACACATTGTCATTGTCGTTAAATGAGAACTCGAGTCCGTAGGGAAGTCCTGATACAGACGTGATAGTTACCTCTACAAGTGTAGCGTTGACGCCAGACGCCGGGTCGTTTACTTGCGCCGGTAAGTAGAACGTGATATTTTCCGTATAGTATTCATTGACCGTTGCGTCGGGTGGTGTTAGAGGGCACATCATCGGGAATCCATCGGTGCTCACGCAGCTTGAATCCGGGATGCATGTTTCACATTGCGCTGTGCTACTGAAGTCAGATAAACAGAAGCTAATCACAAAAAGAAGGAATAATGTTGCTGACCGCTGCGATGCATGGAAATCGTAAATCATGGCGATGAATTTGGTTCGAATATAATTCCAATAACTTATTCCGAATAGGAATAGGGATGCTTGGAATGGTCATAGTACTTTCGCCTCATGAACACGATACGACACCATTTTGAGCAGGCCCATCGCCTGCTGGAACAAGTGATGAACGATGAATTGTTTTTGCTATCGGTAGAGCGGGCGGGAGAGGTTATGAGCGCAGCAATTCATGCAGGTAATAAAATCATATCGTGTGGCAATGGAGGAAGTATGTGTGATGCGATGCATTTCGCGGAGGAGCTCACCGGTCGTTATCGCGATAATCGCAAACCAATTTCAGCAATTAGCATTAGTGATCCATCACACCTGAGTTGCGTTGGCAATGACTACGGATATCAATACGTGTTTTCTCGTTTTGTGGAAGGCGTAGGGCGCACAGGGGATGTGCTGCTGGCTATTTCGACCAGCGGTAATTCTGCCAATGTGCTGGAGGCAGCGCGTATGGCCCAATCGAAGGGTATACGGGTTGTTGCATTGACCGGAAAAGATGGAGGAATGTTGGCGGCTTGTTGCGATGTGGAGGTTCGCGTGCCGTGGATGGAATACGCGGATCGTGTTCAGGAGGTTCATATTAAAGTCATTCATGCGTTGATTGACTACATCGAGCGTCATTAAGCTTTGGTAACGCGAGGTCAGCGTTATTGACTCGATAATTTTTCACATACTAATATCATCAGGCTATGCTTATTAAAACGTATGGCAGTGCTGTGTTTGGGGTAAACGCAGCAACCATCACTATCGAAGTGAATGTTGACCGCGGGGCACAACTGGCGATTGTGGGTTTGCCCGACAGCGCTATTAAAGAAGCTCAGCAACGCATACGAGCCGCTTTGTCGAATAGCGGTTATGAATTGCCTATCCGCAACATCACGATTAATATGGCGCCTGCCGATTTGCGCAAAGAGGGAACAGCTTATGACTTGCCCTTGGCTGTCGGATTATTGGCAGCAACCGGTGCGTTTTCGTCGGATAATTTGGAACACTATATCCTCATGGGAGAGTTGAGCCTCGATGGCAGCTTACGACCGATTCGAGGTTCGTTGCCAATTGCCATTCAGGCGCAAAAGGAAGGTTTTAAGGGTATTGTTCTTCCTGCCGAGAACGCGCAAGAGGCGGGTATTGTCGAAGGGTTCGAAGTATATGGAGTGAATCACATTCGTGAAGTCATCGGGTTTTTCAGTGGCATAGAATCATTGCAACGAGTAGTAGTTGATGCTCAAGAAGAATTTTCGAAGCTGCAGCAGGTAAGTAATGTCGATTTTTTAGATGTGAAAGGGCAAGAAAACATTAAGCGTGCTTTTGAAATTGCCGCAGCAGGAGGCCACAATGTTATTCTGATTGGTCCGCCCGGCGCGGGAAAGACGATGTTAGCTAAACGACTTGCTACGGTGTTGCCGCCTCTCTCGTTGGAAGAGGCGCTAGAGACAACTAAGATACACAGCGTTGCCGGAAGACTGAAGCAAAGTGGCGGTCTCATCCAACATCGTCCATTTCGAGCACCCCATCATACGATTAGCGATGTGGCTTTAGTAGGTGGGGGCAGCTTTCCCCAACCCGGTGAGATTTCGTTAGCTCATAATGGCGTGTTGTTTTTAGATGAATTGCCAGAGTTTAAGCGAACGGTTCTTGAGGTGATGCGTCAGCCATTGGAAGATCGAAATATTACCATCTCGCGCAGCAAGTTTTCGATAGAGTATCCCGCGAGTTTCATGTTGGTCGCAAGCATGAATCCCTGTCCGTGCGGGTATTACAACCACCCTGAAAAGGATTGTGTTTGTGGTCCCGGAGTGGTACAGAAATACTTGAACAAGGTGAGTGGACCACTTCTAGATCGCATCGATATTCACATTGAAGTTACTCCGGTAAGTTTTAATGAGCTCAGCGGCCGATCGGGAGGAGACTCGAGCGAACGCGTGCGAGCGCGAGTAATGGAAGCGCGCAAGATTCAGCAAACGCGATTTGAAAGCCGATTGGGGATGAATTGTAACGCGCAAATGGATAGTAAGTGGCTCAAGGAACACTGTGTTATTGATGAGGCCGGGAAACGAATTTTAGCAACAGCGATGGAGCGATTGAAATTGAGCGCGCGCGCGTATGACAGGATTTTGAAGGTGGCGCGCACCATTGCCGATTTATCGGGGAGTGAGAGAATAGAGAGCCAGCATTTGGCGGAGGCAATTCAGTATCGCAGCCTAGATAGAGAAAATTGGGCGGGGTAAAAAAAAGAGGCCGCCTTTATAGACAGCCTCCGTTTTATTGGTGAAGAATGAGATTACTTCTTAGAAAGGTAAGTCATTACTTCGTTGTAGTTCTTGATCTGGCCGTTGCTGTTAAGCACTTCGTAATCGCGTGAAGTCATGGTGATAACGCGAGCGTTTTGGTCAATAGTTGGAGCGCCGTTTACAGCGTCAAAACCAACAACACCGGTATCATTAACACCATCGCCATCAGAATCTGCGAACGTGTAACCAAAACCGGTAATTGCGTGCCATTGTGAAGGAATCGCATTCCAGTAACCGTAATCATCTTGGATGTAAGCAATTGCAACACCTTCTTCATAGATATCTGCATTAATGAAATCTGCAGGATATTCTACGTATGTGCCGCCAGCCCAATCTGCTGCCGCAATGGTAAGTGAGTTAACTGTGAATGATGCATCGTCACCAGCTGGACCAGCAGCGCCCGCAGGACCGGCAGGGCCGGCAGGACCGGCAGGACCTTCAGGACCTTCTTGAGTACATGATGAGAAAGAGAGCACCGCAGCGCTCATTAAAAAGAAAGCTACTTTTTTCATTGAAATTGTGATTTAAGTTTGAACAAAAATATCGGAGATCAACCGAAATGAGACGAGGAGTTTTGAACTAATCAACAATTACACGCGAATAACCAAATGGCACTTATAAAATCAGTTCGGGGGATTGAGCCCAAAATGGGTAGTGACTGTTATCTGGCGGAGAACGCCACTGTTGTTGGAGACGTTGTTATGGGAGATGAGTGCAGCATATGGTTTAATGCCGTTGTGCGCGGCGACGTGAACAGTATCGTGATAGGAAATAGAGTCAATATTCAAGATGGCGCTGTGATCCATTGCACCTACCAGAAGGCAGCTACAACCATTGGCAACAATGTGTCGATTGGTCATAATGCACTTGTGCACGGCTGCACTATTCATGACAATGTATTGATAGGTATGGGAAGCATTGTGATGGATAATTGCGTGATAGAGAGCAATAGCATAATAGCAGCAGGAGCTATTGTCCTGGAGGGAACACATGTTGAAAGCGGGAGTGTTTATGCAGGAGTTCCTGCCAAAAAAGTGAAGGAGTTGAGCAAAGAATTATTTGAAGGAGAAGTACAACGCATTGCAAACAATTACGTGATGTACGCTTCGTGGTTCAAATAATCAGAGTCGCTTACGAACGATATCCTCAAGTAAATCTATCCAGTCGTCACCATCATTCAAGCTGGGTACAAGCTGAACTTTTTCACCTCCGTGTTCTTCGAATAACTCCTGATATTCTTCACCGATTTCAATGGTTGTTTCCAAACAGTCGGCTACAAATGCCGGAGAGAAAACAAGCAACTTCTTTGCGCCTTTTTTCGCAAGTTCTTCAATGACCTTGTCGCTG
>Ga0315908_10002884_pt1 | contig 12505 bp, 3 predicted proteins | sample LakEriMetagenome_12_FD_203520 | JGI IMG/M metagenome (GOLD analysis project Ga0315908, IMG submission 203520) | Freshwater fungal communities from buoy surface, Lake Erie, Ohio, United States - Buoy 4 MA124 | ecosystem: Environmental > Aquatic > Freshwater > Lake > Lake biofilm | place: USA...
CTTCTTATTCTTTTTATATTCTTAATAATTCTTCTTTTTCTTATTATTATTTTAATAATTCAAATTACTTCAACTATTCTTATTTTTCTCTTTCTTATTACTCATTTATCTCCTTCTAATATTACTCTTAATTGAAATTAGGATTATTTTTCATATCTTATAACTTTCTTTAATTTATCATCCTTTGTTATAATTCATTAAGCTAATTATTCTATTATTTAGAAGCTGGAACTTCAACTGTTTTGGGATTAGATATAATCTCATTTTTCATATCTTATAATTTCCTTTAATTCATTAATCTTTATTAAATTTCATTTAATTGACTAGGTTTATTGTCTGGCTTAGTATTTCTCTTTTCCATTTTAGTAATATTATATATAATAAAAGAAGATATAAATATAAATAAATGAAGATATAATATAGAACTTGATAATATTAATAAATAAATATTATCTATATTAATTTTCATGGCAAATAACAACGATAAATAATAATTAAGTTTAACTTTGAGTGAATATGTCATTTAAGAGGCTCACGAAAAATGTTATGAAACTGAAATCAAAAGTTTAAAAGAATTTGAGAAGGAAAAAAAAGCAATTTTGCAAAAAGAAAGAGAGTTAATTAAAAGAGATATTGAAAAAAGAATGAGGGAAAAAACAATGGACAAGAAAATAAAACATTCTTCATTAGTGAATTATTTGAGATTATAAAAAATGAATACTAGAAATGAATTAATGATAAAAATATAATAAGATGTTTAAAAGAAATTATTTGACAAAATAAATTCAGAGAAGGGATTTTATTAAGATTTATTAAAAAAGTTATTAGTTTAAGGGATGATTTAATTAATGGAAAGAAAAGTTATAGTTAAATGTTTAGAAAAAGATTTATAAATTTTAAAAACATAAATCTAACCTGCTGTAAATCTTTTCAAAGAATTAATGAACAAATAATGTAATATTTCTGATTTTGAAGTGGATTTAATTATTGATGAAAACAATTTTTTAGAAGAGAGGAGATTAGGAATCACTGAAAAGTATAAATTAGACAAGAGTGAAGAAATCTATAAGTGGTATTTTTATTCTTTTATTATAATTTTAGTTTTGGAGGAATTCTCATGATGGATGAAACTTAACTTATTATTTGTAAAAACACTCTTGATGTCAGAGTTGATTAGTGTATTTAAGGATCTTTGCCTGACATCAGAGCTGAACTATTTGAAAAAAAGTGATATTATTCCAATTATTATTCATTTATTCATACATTTATCTTAATATTAGTAAAATAAATAAAATATTTTAAAATATAAAATCAATCATAATTATCTCCTATCTTGATAACCTACATGGTATTACTAACTTCGATTTTATCTGTATTATTTAAAAGGATCTTATTCAGATTAAAAAAATTATTCTTAATTATTATTATTGTTTCCTAATCCTAAATATTCATTTTGCTAAATACCTAAATTATCTTATTATTTATTATAATTTTTTCTGCTTCTTTAATTTTCTTATTCTTAAATTTATCTAAATATATATTATTAGATAATTAATTAAAAATAATAGTTTAATTAATTTTATAGTTTAATTAAAAATTTAAAAATACTTTTCTTTAATTTCCTATTCTAATTTTTATTAATTAATATATTTTATAATTTAATCAGCCTTTTGTCTTGAAGTCTATTAAAATTATTAATTTTAAATAATATGATTATAAAGTCCTTTATTATAATTTTCTACATCTTTTTAATCTAAATCTACTTTTTCTTATGAATTATTAAGCTAATTTTATTTAATTAATAGAATTGCTTAGATCAATCCAACAGGCATTTAATCAATAGATTAATATTTCTATAGCGATTATTATTGAATTTATAAATTCTATTACTATTGTTTCAAAATTATTTATTGCTAAATATTATTATAATTTTTACTAACCATCTATTATTATTAACCATTAAACATATTTATATTTAACATGCCTAATGATTATTATTGTTGTTGTTATTATAAGTATTAATGCTATTAAAGTAATTATTGCTAGGTTTAAAAGTATGCTTGTTGATGAAATAAATTAGATTATTAATACTATTATTAATTAATAAAAGGCTAGATATTTTATTATTAAGAATTATTATTATTTATTAAGTGAAAGTTTTATTATTAATTTGGAATTTAAAGTTTTTAATGCTATTAAACATCTTAAATATTCAATTATTATTATATTTATATAATATTTTTCATCTAAATATCAATAAGGTTATAATTATGTACATTATGATTCATATTATTTAAATCTAGATATATTAAAAATGAATTTACTTAAATTTGGTGGTTGTTATTTAACATTCTAATCTGATAATTTTTCATATTAGTTTTATAAACTCTGCTTATATATACTAAAACTATTTAAGTTCAATATTTTTACTTAAGATCATTAATATTATTAGGAATACTTTGCATAATTAAATAAAAGTAAATTATAAATGAATAAATATAAAGTATAATATAATTGGTATTATAATAATGATGAATGCTCATTAGATTTATTAATATTGTGGTCCATTCTCCAATAAACTAATAACCTATTGACTATCTTATCCTCTCTCAATCATGGCTTAATGTACAACATTCATTAATCCTTCATCTAACAACACCGCCTTTCTATGCTTAATAATGTAATTATCAAGAGCTTTAAATAAATTAGCAGAACCTCTCCCAGCTCTATTAAAAGCCAAATAGATATCTGCAATTTAATCTAAAGAAAGATAAAAGAAGAAATTATCATCCAACAATTTCTTCTCAAAAATCTCAAATATTTAATCATCCTCAACCCTTAAATATGCAATACTCCTTATAATACTTCCTAATGCTAAATTGGCTTCCCAGTCCAGATTCTTAACATATTCCTTTACTATTGGCAATATAACATTATAAAAGTGTTCATCTAACTCGATGTCATGTCTAGCTAATTGGTAAAGCCCTACTTCTAAATGATGGTCAGTAAGGATGTGTAGGTTGTCTCTTAATAAGATTGATAGCATTTCACAATTGTATGCTCCATATAGATGGTCTAGAAGGTGGATATAAGAGTATGGATTCACGTCAATTTTTGTTAAGTATTTCTTACCACTGTATTATCCAAATTTTTATCTGTTCTTTAATGTTAATCCACTCTTGTTAAGCAATATCTATCCAAATTATTTTAATACTTTCTACATTTATATTATTATTATTTTATTATTATTATCACTTAATATTATTATTATTTAATTATAATCTAATATTAAGGATGATTTTCAAAAACTTTATTTTTATTAATTTTTTTGTCATTTTACTATAATTTAATATAGATTCTTGGAGAAATGATTGTGATATTGGAAAAGGATTTGATATATAAAAAGGATGCAAATTATATTACACAGATGAAAATCCAGATTTAGTAAATATTTGATTCGATAATGTAAGAAGCATGAATTATAAACTAGAAAAAAGCTAAGATTATTAATAATTTATAAAAATTCAACCAGATTTAAATAATTTATATGGATGGGGAAGTACCTTAGATAAATCACAAAATTATATGCAATCATCTTAATTTCATGCTTAATCTATAAGCTTTTCAATAGGTGAAATAACATTAGAAAGTATGAAAATAATAACAAAAATACAGGAAATAAAATTAAGAGATTCAGCTAAATAATTATTAAAAGAAAATCCAAGTTTATTTTTAGAATATTATGGTAACAAAATTGTAACAGGATTTATAAATACTTATAAATTTTTGGGATCTTGTACTGTGCATTCCTAACATACCAAATCAATGGCTGATATTATAAAGGCATTTGAAGGAATTGATTAAAATACAATATTTAACAATGAATCACAAGAATAATTTAACTTTATTATTAGTTAATTAGGTATCCATGTTTCAGTATTTTGTGAAATGAAAACTGATTATAATTTTCCATCCAATATTAATTTTTCTTATAATACTGGATAGTATATTTATGATAATTACTAAAAATGGCTAGGATAAAAATAAGCCTTTAAAAGCTATTTGGTTTATGATGATTGGATTTATATAGATGAAGCTAAGTAAATAATTGATTAATTGAGTGAATAAGATTAAAAATTATTTTACACTGATAATGTTAGCTAATTGCTTATTGATTTAGTAACTTATGAAGATTTGAGTATTAACTACTTATTACGTTCATTATAAGATGTTAGTGTTTTAAAATGTTTAGATTAGAATAAGAAGAATATGCTCTAAGATTTATAGTAAAATGTATAATCAATTTTATACTAATATGATTAAATTGATTGGAATACTTTAGTTTAATTATAAGATAGTTAGGCAGTTAGAGATAATTATTTCTAGTATAATTAATATAAGTAATGGTTTGATAATATTGGTGAACCAGTATGTAATTAACATGTTATTTATTGTATGACTGATCTTATTATTATATAAATTGATGACATAAAACTTAAATTTAAATATTTACCAAAATAATATACTTTAATTGATTAAAATATTTCAAATAATAAATAAAATTATTAATACATAGCGATAAAATATGAAGGTTTTTAAAATAATCATGATTTTATAACTGATATTTAATCTAAAAATTAATTTTTAGATTTCTCTTATTAATAAGTTAAGATTTATGGTGATTTTTTAAAATTAACCTAATAAAACTAAAAAAATTTATATTTTACTAAAAATAAAAAAGATTACTGCATTACAAATTTGTTTATTGCAAATGATTAAAATTACTAATTACCTTAAGATCATTAAATGTCATAAATATATTTTTAAAATTCTAATTAAAAAATTTGGTTAATTACTAGAAAAATTAATTTAAACTATAATTTAGAAAATTAAAATAAAAATTGATAGACTATAAATCTATTTTTTTTTCAATTTATTTTTTAATATAAATATTATACATTTTAAATATTTTTATATTAATATTATTTATTATTAATTATCATTTCATTTAAAAATTATGTTTTTTTAAATACAAAAATCTTTATCTAAACTAATTTTTAAAACTATAAAACATTAAACCAAAAAAAAATTCAAACTATAAAATAATGTTAAATATTTTTATAATGTTAATTATCAAAATTAAAATAAATAAAACTAGATTAAATAAATAAAAGATATATTGAATTAAATTAAAAATGAAAATGGAAATTCTATAATGGTAATTATAATATTAAATTTTTGAATATAAAGGATGATAAATAGATAATTGATATTTTTATAGAAGATGATTAAAGTGTGACAATAGAATTAAAGCTTGAAAAGAATTACATTAAGATAAAATAATTATGCTAATAAAAATTACAAGGATTAGATTGGATAAAGAAAATCGAAATAAAACTAGCAAATAAAGAGAAAGAGGTAGAAAAAAGACTAAATAACAAGGGAGGACTAGCGGAAGTAAAAAAGATAATAGGAGTAAGTAGCTGCAAAGGAGGAGTAGGAAAATCTACAGTAGCAATAAACATAGCAGCAAGTTTAGAAAAAGTAAAACAAATAAAAGAATAACTATAAAAATAAATAATATAATTATGATAATAATTAATAGTAAGGATACAAAACGGGTCTATTTGATGCAGATATGTATGGTCCCTCAGTTCCAACACTGCTGGGAAAAGAAAAGAGCACTTTGGAAACATATTCAGACAATCTAAAACAAATCCTAACAGTAGATTTCAACGGAATCAAGACAATGTCAATGGGCTACTCTTAAAAACCAGCAATAATGCGAGGTCCAATGGTATCTTAATTAACCCTTTAACTTCTATTCAATACTCAATGGGGTGAGCTTGACTATCTAATAATTGACATGCCTCCAGGAACAGGAGATATTCATATCACTTTAGGATAAGAAGTTAAAATGGATGGAGCAGTTATAGTCACAACTCCTTAAAAATTAGCATTTGTAGATGTAGTAAAGGGAATTGAGATGTTTGATAAACTCAATATTAAGGTATTATCAGTTGTTAATAATATGGCATATTTTGTATGTGATCACTGTGATAAATAACATCGTCTCTTTGGAGAGGGATATTACAAAATGTTAAAATAATAATTCGGAATATAAAATAGCATTGAAATACCTTTGATTCCCGATATCAGTAAATATAGTGACGCTGGCTGTCCAATTGCTTATATCTATAATGACAATCATCCTCTCAATGGCCTTTATTAACAATTAACCTCATCCATTATTAATGAGACTAACGCTTAATCTTTTTAGCCAATTGTCAGATACTAGACAAGTTCCAGTGCAATTATAATTTAAGATCCTAATAATAACTAAGTTATTAAATAAATTGGTGCTAGAATTTTAAGGTATCATTGTTAATGTGCTGCTTGTATTGATGAATTTACTGACAAGAAATATATAACTTATGAACAGATTGATAAAGATGTTTTCCCAACTAAGATATCCAAGAAGGGCAATTATGCAGTTAGTATTGTTTGGAGTGATGGTCATAATTCTAGTATTTATCCTTACAACTATCTTCTTAATCAATCTATCCCTTAACTAGAATAGTAATAGAAATTGTGATCATACTCATATATTATAAATAGTATTATCCATATTATTATTAAATATTATAATTATTATTCATTTATTACAAAAATTATGCATTTATTATAATGATTATGCATATTATAATAAATAAAAGATATTAAAACATGTTGATATCAATAATTGAGTATAGGTTGATAATTAAATAAAAGTTGCTAAGTAAAAGTATTATCAATAACCCATCCCTATCCATTTAAAATCTCACCCTACAATTATCCAGGGAACCATGATGCAAAGCCATAATAACTAAAAATAGTATATTAACTATCATTAAGATACTAAGTAATGTCTCCTCCAGTCCATAGATTATCTAACACTCTTGTACTTCCCTCCACATTAGGTACATTATGTAAAGTAATAACAGTATTCATATAACAAGGTCCTCCAATCCTATAAATCGTATTTTGATGAGTCCTTTATTTATTAATAATCACTCCTCTGATATTTTAATTGTTAAATTTGATTATTAACACCTTTGATTATCCAAATATCCCTCCTGATTCTCCTTAATGAATTAACAATGATCCTAATCTAAGTTCATTCACTGGCTGCTCTGAGTATTGGTATATTCTTATTGATACTGCTTATAATCTTCGATATGTTATATTCTTTTCTAAACCTCCAAATTCTTTTATGAACTCTTCCTTGTTATCTAATATCTTTTCAATTTCTTCTAGTATTTTTTAAGATTTAGAAACACAAATCAATGCTCTTGTGAAGAATTCTAATTTCAAAGAAGCCATTGATATGTTTGAATATATAATACATTATTATTTTAAATAACTAATATAGAATTCTTTTTCCAATACTCTATTATAATGTTCTATTATATTTTTTACCTTTTTTATATATTATACTGCTTCTTCATATTCATTCATGGCTTTTAAATATTATTTTTGTTAGTAGAAAACGTTTCCTTTTATTTTTTTTTCGTTTAATCTATCAATAATACCTTCTTTGAATGCTTATTATACAGCAAGCTTTTATTTAAAAAAAACTATCCAGTTTTGATCTAAATTTTCATTTAAATCAATTATTTTTTCGTTTAATTTTTGTTCGATTTTCATTTCAAATTCATTTTTTTATTCTTTTTTCATTTAATCTTCTTCTTCAATTTATTCGATTTCCATATCTGATTATTCTTTCTATTCTTTTTATTATTCATTTTCTTCTCGTGATTTTTTTTTATTTTAATATAATGGAACTCCATTTATAAAATTATAATAAGATTTAGGAAATTAGAAAGAAGTTAGAATTTTCCATAAATAATTTTATTTTGTTATTTAATTAAACATTTTACAAACCTATGAAAATTTAATCACATCACTGTATTTTCCAATAAAAATTAATACTTTTACCCATATTTCATAAGGCAATATTTAAGAATAATTTAATTTAATTTAGTTTTATTTTATAAACTCATTGAGAGAATAATTTTGCATGGCTTCTTAATTATTCTCTATCATTTATACTTTGTTATTTATTAATTTCAATTTTTTTATACCTTAATAATTTCTAATAAACTTTTGAATCTTAATTACCTGTTAAATTGGAAAATTTTTTTCCATTATTTATAATAAAAATTATAAATTCTAGAGTTAATTAGATAACAAATTGTATTATTTATTTTTGAATAATAATATAAATATAAAATATTTGATAATTAATTTAAATATTTTAAATATTTATATCAATTATTTGAAAATATATATAAAATAAATATAACATAAAATATATTTGAAATAAAATAAAGATATCAGTTTTTAAACTGCAACAAATATTTGATCTAAACTTAATTTGGATTATAGACAATAAACTCATTATTATTTAGATGAATTTTGTATTTATCTATCTTAGTATTAGGTATTAACTCTCCAAGAGGAATTCTTATATTATCTTTAGTAATAAGATGATGATTGGGATTCTTAATTTAATGAGAAAGAGCAGCAACACTCTAATGTTTACTATTAGGAAGATGTTTAATATCCTAAGATTCGGTTAATTCAAGACTATCTCCTAATGCAACTTCACACAAAAACATAAACTTATAACCTTAATACTCCGCAGAATAATTGATAGATTTACTAAACAAATCAGCAAAGTAAATACCTGTTCCGAACATAGACCCATGAGCTATTCCCTCCGGTGCTATCTTCAATCCCTAATACAAAATACTCAATACATTATGCACAGCGGTGCCATGCCATAATAATTATTTATTATTTATCTTATATTATTCCACAAACTAATTATAATTATCCTATTATTTCTTATTGCGATATTTAAATACTGTCAGTTTCTCATATTTGTAATCATGATAATTGTCTGTTATATATTTCTCTATTAACTCTACTTCATTGTCCTAAGGAGATAATGGATCAATATGGCTGTTTAATGCGGAGTATATGTAATGGATAGGATGGATTTCTGAAGATAATTGAGATCCCATTAGAATTTTGTTTGCCATATGGATGTTCGAAAGAGTGTCTATCACTCGGTATTCTTAAGTTAGTTATTACTTTTTGTTGATTGGTTGCAATCCGCATTCCATGTATTTTATCGAAGGAATTAGCATGTAATATTCGTTACTTAATTCGTTTATTTATTCATAATATTACAAGCATTATTCCGTATCATTCGTCTCCATCTTTTTCTTTGCAAAATTTACAATCTTTTTTATTATCTCACCTTTTATATAATTAATTTTATAACGTTTTCATTATTATAATAACAATTATATTAAATTATTATAAATATATTTATTATTAAAATTATTATATTACCTATTTAATCTAAATATTCCTTAGCTTATTATAATTGTCTTTTGTCTATGCTATTAAGATTAATAAAATCTTAATTCAGATTAAGAGAATTAAATTAAACAGAATATATTCTACTATTAGAAATTAACTTAATAACATCAGCCAAATTTTAGTCTAATTTATGATTTCCTTATTTTTTCTGAATTTCTTCCCAATCAAAAGGTTTTAAATCTTATTTTTTACCAACTTATTATAAATCTGATCTAAATAATTGATACTTCTTTTTCTTCTTAACAAAATTATTAATTTATGAATATTCATTGCCTGTTTTTTCTTTGAAAACCTTGTCAAACTCCTACTTTACTTCATCAAAATTATTAAAAGGAGTTTATTAATTCTATCCTTCTGTTCCTATTCTTCCCCAACTTGTATAAAGAATGAAAACTTCCCTTACTTTTTCAAATAAAATCTACATTTTATAAAATACATTCAAACTAAATTAATTATACTCGATATCAGTTTTTACTAAATTAATACTGTAGAAATTTTCATTTTCATCATAATATAATTCTACATTTTTTATTTACTAGGCTTATCTATCTAATTTTATATGTCTTCTCTTCACCACATTCATATTATTTTATGAATTTTCAACTAATTTTTAAGCATCTTTTTCGAAATCTATGTTTGATTGTTCCAATTAAACTTGTTCCGGTTTGTCCTTATAATATCGATTAGGATCTGATGACTTTAACTTTTATAATACTTTTAACATTACATTACTCTATTGATTCTAAGCATAATCTATAGCTTTTTATCCAGATTTATCTTTATGATTAACATCGAAGTACTTTGCCAATATTTTCAACAGATCAATATTCTCATAACTACCATAACTGAAAGGACTAACTACATAGTGAATTGGTGATTTTCCCAAATCATCTATTTAATTTTTAAAATCTATTAATTTTTATGACAATAAATAATTGATTATTTCTGTATTATTGTTTAAAATTGCATAAATTAAAGGGGTTTTTCCATTGGAATCCTTTTTATTAATATCACATTTAGAATTTTCTAAGAAATATTCTAAATTATATTTCTTGATCTTAGAGTCTAATTTAGATTATAAGATAAAAGAAAGTAGTCCAATAGATAATTATTTAGACTTAATAATAATATTTGCATTAATATCAATCTAATATTAAATTAACAACTAAATAGATTTTTTGTCTAGTTATCCTTAAATGATTTAATTAGCTAAAACTGAGAGAATGCTAGATTATGTATTATCGATATTGTCAAGTGCTTTGAGCTAAATAAGTTGTGAATTTTATAATAATTAATGGAACATTAACATAAATGATTATTCAAAAGCATAGTGAATAGCATACTTATTGAGATGATCCTTTTAGAATTATATAACGTTCTTTTCTATTAAACAATGTAATAGTTTTTTTTACAATATTTCATCTTTACATTAATTTCCATGAATTGCATAAATGTGTATCAGATTCTGCTTGTATTCATTCTCTATATTCATATTCCTATTTCCAATTTTATTTAACAATGTCTTTGCAAGCTAAAATTTATTCTTAACAAATGATTCTTCTATAGCCTTAACCAGACAGAATCCTTTTTGAATTAGTAAGTATAAAACCCCTTGCCATTCTAGTTAAACTCCTAACTAAAACAAACTCTTTTTCTCAATTTTATCAATTATATATTCTACTTTCTTTTTTTATTCTTATTCACTCTCTATTTATTATTCATTCTAGTTCATTTAATCTTTATTTTTCCTTGCTAAACTTTTTGCTGGATATCTATTTCCAAATAATGGTTGAGGTTATTTTTCTTATTTTTATTCTTATTATTATAATTGCTCATGTTTATTTTTCCAATGGACAATATAAGCTTCATTGAAAACATTAGCATCCTTCTAAATAAGTAAAGTAACTAGATTAAGATGTTAATAGATGAAAGCAAGAGTAAGAGGAGTATTACTCTAAGCATCTTTATCTTCTAAATAAGAAAAATTTTATGAATGATTGAGAAGATAAATAGCAGAAATAGTAGCTCCTCTCTAACAAGCATAATGTAAAACATTTTTACCAAAAGTGTCTTTAAGAGTAACATCAAAAGTATAAGCTAACATTGAACTAACAGTCTCGATTGGATCTATATATGAACTCTCAAAAGGCTTGCCAATCTTAACAAAACAATAAAATAAACAATTCCTATTATACTTATCTACCAGCAACAGATCTGCCTTATATTAAATCAACAGATTCTCCAAATCAAAAGATGCATCTGAACCTCCCTCACTAAAGTTTATAGCTAGATGCAATGCAGTCCTTTTATTATGATCTTATAAGTTTGGATCAGCATTCATTTGCAACAACTTTTCACTATTTTCTAAATGTCTTTTCTGAACCCAGAACATCAATGGACTTACTCCTTTTGAGTTTACTACATTTAGAGTATGTCCTTTGTTTATTAATAATTCTATCAATTTGAAGTATTCCTTATACACACATATTTAAATTATCTAATCTCCATTTTCATCTTTCTAAATCAAAATTACATTTCTACTTAGAATGTACTCTAATATCTCTTTAGGTTTCTGTTTTTTATCATCTATATCTCTATCAATTATGTAATCTTAACTTTATAAATTTTCTATAAAAATATGAACAAATGTTTTTCCTTTTAAATTTTGTCCTTCTAATTCATTCTCAGCTAAATTTATCATTTTTTAAATCAAATTTAAACTACTATTTAATATTATCAAATGCAATATACTTGATTATCCTTTCTCTTTATATTAATTCATAATTAGATTATTTTTTTTTATAAAAGTTTCTAATTCTTCTTTTTATAATTCTCTAATTACTTTTGGTTTTTCTATTTTAACATATAAATTCAATCCCATTTCTTTCATTTATAAGATAAATGAATAGAAATAATCTTCATTTTCAAGATAATTTTATAAAGAGAGTTAGTTTATTTGTTTAATTTCAAGTTCAGTTAATTGAACATTTTCTTCCTCTTCCTCTTCCTCTTAATCTTCCTCTTCCTCTTAATCTTAATCTTCCTCTTCCTCTTAATCTTAATCTTCCTCTTC
>Ga0315908_10002885_pt1 | contig 12502 bp, 9 predicted proteins | sample LakEriMetagenome_12_FD_203520 | JGI IMG/M metagenome (GOLD analysis project Ga0315908, IMG submission 203520) | Freshwater fungal communities from buoy surface, Lake Erie, Ohio, United States - Buoy 4 MA124 | ecosystem: Environmental > Aquatic > Freshwater > Lake > Lake biofilm | place: USA...
TCCTTCGTATCACGCCCCCCCCCGCCCCCGGGCCGGCGCGCGCGCCCCCCCCCCCCCCCCCCGGCGCTGCACCTCCGCCACATCGCCGCCACCCTCCTGACGCTGGCAACCTGCGGCCCCACCCTCTGCAGGCTGGTGCCCAGCATTGACCAGTGGTCGGCTGTGGTAAGTGGCCTGCCGGCAGCCATCGTGCAACTGGCCGCCACCATCGCACCGCTGTCTGCCAACCCAGACGTCAGCTCCTGGCTGGCGTCGGCGGCGGCTGCGGCGGTGCCTGCGGCTGTGCCTGCCCCAGCAGATGCCGCTGCTGAGGCGGGGCAGGGAGCATGGGCGGCTGGCGGCGTCCGCAGCAGCATGCGGCTGCCGCCTGGCAGCGTGCTGGGCCAGGGTAGCAGCTCTGGTGGCGGCAAGGGCAGTCCCAGGGCCCTGCCCCGCCTGGACATCCTGGGCAGGTGCAGCAATGTGGTGGCAGTGCAGGTGGGCACCCACCTGTCTGGCGCCGCGTCGCCGCGACAGCCTGGGACATTGCTGCATCGGACGCAGGGCGCAGGGTGAAATGTGTGTGAGGGTATGGTCATGCTGGAGTCTGCATGTGCCACCACTGCACGCCATGTGCGTCGTCCCGGGGCGTGTTACTCATTCAACAGCCTCCACCCACATCATGGGCTCAGATCTCGGGGGGGGGGGGGGGCGGGCCGCGCCGGCCGGCCGCCCGGCCCGCGCCCCCCCCCCCCCCCCCCCCCCTGGTCCCTTGCGCCCGCAGGCGCACCTGCACCAGCTACTGCAGGAGCAAGGCGAGGCCGCCTGGCGCCAGCCCAGCCTGCAGCCGCTGCGCAACTGCTGGCAGCTGGCAGCCGTTGCCGCTGCGTTCGACGGGGCCGCCTACCGCGCGGCCGGCCCCTCGGAGGCGGAGGCATACGCCGACTTCTCTGGCATGTGCACCTGGATTGCACGCCTGGTGGAGGGCCCGGCCCAGGTCCCTCAGGGGCTGCTGGGCCTGGATGTGTCACCCGCCAGGTCCCTGCTGGTCCCGGTGGCGACGGCGTGTGCCAGGTGAGGGGTGTTGCCGGGGGTGGTGCCACTGCCCGCCCGGGCGGCCCCCGGGTGCCCGGGGCGCTCAGCCAGCCAGCCGTCCCCTGCACCGTACTGCTGCTGCTGCGCAGGCAGATGGCGGACTGCCTGCACCCCCTGTTCATGACCCTGGCCCAGGACCTCCAGGGACGCCTGCAGCAGCTCTGCAGCCTGATCAAGCAGCAGCCCCAGGACCTGCTGGCCTTCTGCAAGGTGCAGCCCGCTGCACCCCCACTGCCCCGCACACGCGCTTCTGTCGCCGCCGCTGTTGTGCGTCGTGCGCCCTGCAGCCCACTTCCCCCACAGCGGTGCACGGATGCGCAAATGCAGCAAACAAGCCGAGCGCCGCCCTCCTCACCGGCGCATTGACCGGGCTGCAACTGCCCATGCAGTGGCTGAGCCCCCACCAGCAGCACTTTGAGGAGGCAGGCAGCGCCCGGCGCAGCATACTCCGCGAGGTCGAGGGACTCAAGCGCCTGGCCATCCTGATGAGGTGCGAAGGAGGGCAGGAAGCCGGCGGGCAGGAAGCCGGCGCGCAGCCGGGCTTGCAAGCAGACCTGCCGGGCTTGCAGGCCCGCCGAACCATCCATGCCTGCTTGACCGCCCTCCCCCCCCATGCCGCCCACACGCACGGCACGCCTCTAATCGCCGCCCGCAGCTCTGGTCAGCTTGACACCCCCCAAAACAACAACACGCCCCCTTGCAACCGTCGCCCGCAGCTCTGGCGACGCCAGCCTGCAGTTTGTCCTGGGCCAGGAGCCGAGCGAGGCGTCGTCAGAGGCGCTGTCTGAGGTGCAGGACGCCCTGTCAGCGGCGCACGGCGCGCAGGCGGAGCAGCTGCAGCAGGGGCAGGCCCTCAGGAAGCTGCAGGTGTGGTGTGGTAGGCTGGTTGGTCTGCAGTGGTAGCGGGCATGTGCTGGGCACGAAAGCGGCCGCGTTGCGGCGGCGACCTAGCACCCCTGCAGTGGCCGCTGATGGGTTCGCAGCCGGTGGTGGTGCCACACTCCTGCACCCCCCCCCCACGCACACATCCCCATCAGCCCTGTAATTGTGCACGGTCCACCCAACTCTGCCACCTTGCTGCATATCCCTCGACTGCAGGGCTTGCATGCTGTGGAAGCGCGCGACTGCACTGACGCCCTTGCCATGACCTCCCCCACGCACGAACTGCCTGCAGGCGCTGCTGCTGAGCTACCAGACGGCCTGCAGGGAGGCGGCACAGCATGCGGCGCTCGTCAACGGCGTGTGGGCAAAGCAGGCGGCTGTGCAGCTGCATGAGGTGCGCGCGCCCAGGAGGGGCTGCCCGGGGGTGCATGGCTGTTGATGCAGGCGCCGCTGCTGCCAGGCGGCGCCTGCCGCCGAGCTGGGCGGCCTACTGCATGCAACCCCTGAGGACAGGGGGCATCAAGCAGTCGGAGTGGCTGGCACCACAGCCCAGAAACTGGCAGCTTGACTGCACGCCAAGCCCATGATGCCTGGCGCGCGTGTGCATGTGCATGCGCAGGTGCAGCAGCTGCTTGAGGAGCTGCTGAAGCGCGTGCGGACTGAGCTGCCGGTCGCAGGAGCGGGCGTCTGCGCTGCCGGGCTGCAGCAGCAGCGCGCAGCATTCCAGGCAGCCGAGCAGGAGCTGCTGCATGCGCGGGCGGCCGCCGACTGGCTGCTCAGCAGCGGGCGGCTGTTTGAGGGCGACCGGGTGGCCAAGCAGGCAGCGCGGGTCAACGCCCTGTTTGACTTTGGCACGCAGCTGCTGGGCAGCCGCTTGCACCTGTGCCAAGCGCACGCTGAGTGGCAGGCGCGGGTGGAGCTGCTGCAGGCCATGCAGGCGGGCGACAAGGCAGCACCAGAGGCAATCTCAGGGCTGAAAGCAGCGCATGCTGCGCTTGATTCCGCCGTGGCTGAGCTGGAGGTGAGTTCCATCATTTCCCTACCTGCAGGCAGCCTGCTTTATGTGCTTCGAGCTGCCTTCGGGATGATTATTTTGGAACGTCGCACGCAGCGGCAGCTGCTCAAACACGCAATTCCTGGTACCCTGCTGCAGGCCCTGCATGTGGATGCAGCAGCCAGCACCGCCGGCTCAGCAGCGCCAGCTGAGGCAGCCCTGGCAGCCATGCTGAGGCTGCAGCTCAGACCCTGGGGCGCGCGCTTTGCTGCTGCGGACGCCATCGTGTCGCCGGCGGTGGGGCGTGTGCACCGGCTGATGCTGCAGCAGGCACTGTGGTTCCGTGCCACGGACTCCAGCCAGCAGGGGGTGCTGGCCAGCGGCAGGGCCAAACCCACCACCACCACCACCAGCAGCAGCACCACCAGCAGCAGCAGCACTGACCCGGATGCCCAGGCAGCATGGCGGCTGCTGCGTGCATACCGAGTCATCGAGCAGGACTGGTTCGTTGCTGACGTCCTCATGCACCTGCCAGACGCGGCAACTGCCCCTGATGCCGTGGGAAACACCAGCGCCTGCCCTGACCAGGTGCGTGGCACCTGCTCAGGCATGTGCATGCTGGCTGCCATCCCCAGCTGCTGCAGCCTTCTCAGGGGCCAGCAGGCAGTGCCACGCATTGACAACATGGCACCGGCTGTCATGCTGCATGCAACCCTTCCTGTGACGGCGTGGCGTCCTGGGTGGGTCAGACATGGGGATGTGCTGTGGGCTGCGCCCCCGCAGGTGTCGCTCGGGCAGCTGGCGAACGAGTATGCAGAGTGCCCTGCCCGCCAGCGCCAGCTGCAGCTGGTGGTACAGGCTGCCTCCCAGGAGGCAGGCCTGCGTGCCCAGCTGCAGCAGGTGACAGCGCAGCTGGGCGGCAGCTGCCTGGAGTTCAGCGGCGCGCGCGTGGGCGACTGCTTTGCCCTGCTCAACCTGAAGGCAGCGGCTGGCGCCGTGGGGGAGCTGGACATGCAGTTGCGGGACATGAAGGTGCGGCCTGGGCCGAGGGGATGGGAAGCGGCCTGGGCCTGCAGCTGCGCGCCAGTTGCTGGGCTGTTGCTGGCAGAGGCATCATGCGTGCATGGTGTGTGCATGCGTCACCGCAATGTTTGGCCATGTCCTTCAATGTCAGTCCATGGCTTGCACATGCACTTGTCTGCTTCTGCCTGGGATGGGAGACCAACCCCCCCTGCCCCCGTCACATGCCTGCAGGCCAGCGCATGGCTGCCGGGAGTGCAGCGCGAGCACTCACAGGCGTGTGCACTCATTCAGGCGGCGTTGGAGGCTGTGCAGGTGGGTGGGCACTGGGCGGTGTGCTGACGCACGCATGACTCACCGATGAGGCTCATGAGCCAAGCAGCACTGCGGGCACAAGCCGCGCATCCATCCATCCATCCATTACCACAACCCGACCAGCAGCTGTTTCACGCCGGCTGCATGCCCGCCTGACATGCCATGCACCAGAAGTGCGGCCATTCGGACTGCCCTTCAGGCCTGCACGGCATGCCAGGACCTGTCAACAAGGCTGCAGCGCCTGTTGGACACCAGCTGGCTGCAGCAGCTGCTGGCTGCCCACCCGGCTCTGGCAGCCGACGCGGCAGCTGCCCGCCATGACTGGGCCTGCTGGGTGATGGACGCACGCGAGGGCCACGGTGGCAGCTTGGTAAGGGCAGCTGAGGCCCTGCCTGTCCTACTCGCCATCCAGGCAGCGCTACAGCAGGTGCGAGGGGGGGGCAATGGCAGCTGCAGCAGCCGGCGGCTGGTGATGCCTGGTCTTGTGCAGCTGCTGCCTGTTGTTGGACGCGGCAACCTTGTGGCCTTCATGGCAGTGCTGCACAGACCGGTAGGCAGTCTGGGTGGCTAGGCAGCAACGGCCCCACCGGCAGCAGCGGCTGAGGACCAACCTCTCGCTGCTTGTGGCAAGACGCCGCTGCCCCCCTGTCTGCAGGCGGAGGCGGCCTTCCTCGCCCTGGCTGCCGACATCCAGCGCGGCAGCTCCTGCCTGGCTGCAGTGCCCGCCAGGCAGCTGCTGGATGTCCTGGCCCTGCCGGCAGATGCCTGGCAGCTGCCCAGCAGCTTCCTGCAGCCCCTGCTGGGCGTGCATGTGCTGGTACCGGCTGCCGCCCCGGAGACCGGGGATGGCGGTGGCAGCGTGAGCATCTGCGCTGTGCAGTCGGTGGAGGGGGAGGTTCTGCCTCTGGATCAGGCGGTGGCAGTCGGTGCTGCTGTGCCGGTGTGGCACTGGGCGGAGCAGCTGGCCGCAGCCATCCCTCGCAGCGTGGCGGCTCAGCTGGCGGCCGCCCACGCAGGCATCAGTACCATGTCGGTGGGTGCTGCGGGGGTAGCGCTGGTCAACCTCTGCCCTGTCAGCTGTGATGTGAGCAGACTCACTCATCGTGCTGAAACAAGTGCGCAGCTCGCCTCACGCCCCATGCCCCGCGGTTGCATTGCAGATCGACCAGTGGTGCGGCGCGTTCACGGCACAGAGTGTGCAGCTTGTGGATGCCCTGGTGTGGACTCAGAGCGTGTCCGCTGCCATCAGCCGCAGCTCTGCGGGCGATCACAAAGCCCTCAATTCCCTGCACGAGCAGGTGCCGCCTGGCTGCTGTGACTGCTGCAGACTGTCTGTTGCTGCTGCTGTTTGGCTGCGCTGGGGCTGTCCTGCTGCATCAGCGTGATGGATGCAGGCGAAAGGTCCCACAGGGAGGGTGGCCTGTACGGGCTGCGTCTGACGAGGTGGCTGCTGGGGGGGGGGAGGCAGTAGTTAGTGTGCTGCCCTGGCGTGGCTGCAGGTGCTGCTGCGTCTGGAGACCATGACTCAGCAGGTGCACAGGCTGCGGCGCCAGCTGCACAGCCACGCCCCAGGGCCGCAGCAGGGGACCATCAGTGATGGAGGCGGCAGCTGCAATGATGCTGGCAGCGAGGGCGGCACACCCGGGCCTGCCGTGCCGGGCGATGGCGGCACCAGCACCAGCGATGGAGCCTGCGCTGACGCCCGGGAGCGTGCTGCAGCTGCGCCGCCTGCCCACACTCTCAATGCTGGGGGAGGCGTGCCATGCACGGACCAGCAGCAGCCATCGGCGTCCTCCGCCCAGCAGCAGCAGCAGCCGCGCCCGCGCATGCAGCTGCCAGTTGGGCGCTTCAGCGAGGAGCGCATGCCGGTGGATGAGGGCTTGGCCCTGGCCGCCCCCCCCCCCCCCACTCCCGCCCCCAGCAGCAGCAGCAGCAGCAGCAGCACCAGCAGCAGCAGAGGCAGCAGCACCAGCAGCAGAAGCGCAGCATCAGCCCCTCTGACTACTCCTCGCTTCTTCAACAGCGGTGAGGTCCAGGCTGGGCCTGTTGTGACAGCGCAGCCGATGTACATCAGAGATGCGCTTACGCGTCCACGTGCTACTAGCACGTTTCTGTAGCATAGCCTCATGAACAGTGCCCGCTTGCCTCCCATGCCCGCCCTGCAGTGGACCAGGCATGCGAGGCATGCACCCCCGAGCAGCTGCAGCAGCGCATCCGCGGACTGCAGGCCCTGGTGGCGGCGGGCATGGCGCACAGAGAGGTGACCACCACTGCCCATCACCCGGACCTATCTGCCGCCTGCCATCAAGGGCCATTGCAATTGATTGCTCTCACCGTCAGACGTGCTTTCAGTCTTCAGCTTGCAAGAGCAACAGGCATTGTTGGTCAGCAGCGCTCAGGCGCTGATGAGGAAGGCATCAGCGCTTCCTGCTGACCCTCGGCATGCTGTGGCGGACTGCAGGTGTCTGCCCGGCTGCGCGCAGCAGCGGCGGCCCGCAGCGGTGCGGAGCTGCGCGTGTGGGATCAGGAGCTGCAGCATCACTGGCAAGCAGAGCAGCGGCAGCTGGAGGTGGGTCGCGCGCGCGGTCGCACCGGCAGCGGGCTGCAGCGCCAGGCGCGCAGGCGTTGCTGTGAGCGCTCGGATTACAAAATTGGGTGCCAAAAAGACGCTATCATCAGCAGTGCTTTGTTTTTCACCCCCCCCCCCCCCTGGTGCGCTTGCTGCGTGCAGGTGGTGGTGCGGGGGCAGCCAGCCCGCTGCAGCATGGCCTACCTGCCGCCCAGCCAGCTGCTGGGAGTCAGCAGGCAGCAGCTGGGGCTGAGCGCCGTGCACCAGGCAGAAGCCGCCCTGCGCGCCTGCGGGCTGCGAGACAGCGCGCCTGCAGCTGCAGCGCTCCAAGCCATCCTGCAGGCAGCTGCCCAGCAGCTGCTGCCAGAGGCTGCGGGGAGCGCAGGCGGCGGCGACGCTGCCCTGGTGATGTGCACGCAGCAGCTGCAGGCGCACATCCTGGCGCATGTAGAGTGCATCTGGCTACCTGAGCAGGACGACGCTGCGCCACACTGCGCGCTGGACGCTTTGACAGCTGCCGTGCGGTGTGTGGTGCTGCCCCGCCTGCCCGCCAGCGCCTCTGCAGCAGTCGTTGATGCGGCTGCGGCCTCTGCCCTGGCCAGCAGCACGCGCACAGCGCCACCCGCACCAGCCAAAGCAGGCAAGGGCAGCAGCAAGCCAGCGCAGTCGCGGGCCTGGTGGCAGGTCCCAGCAGCAGAAGTCAGCGGGTGTGTCCGCCAGATGTTGGGGTCGGGTCACCCGCTGGTGGTGGCTGACCCGGCGGTGGCATCCCTGGACGCGCCAGCGGCAGCGGACGTCTGCGCGCTGCTGCACGCGGCGCTGCAGCGCCAAGGCGCCTGCGTGCTGGTGGCGCCGGCAGGCAGCGGCAAGAGCTGCGTTCTTCGCTGCCTGGCAGCTGCCTACCAGCTCCTGTCTGGCGCGGAGGGTGGCGACCAGACGCCTGCTGCGGCCCCAGCTCCCCAGGTCGCGCCTGTCACCTGGGACTGCCTGGCCAGCAGCCAGACAGAGGAGAGCTGGCGCCTCAACACCAGCCGCACCTGTGTGCGGCTGTGCGAGCTGCCAGAGCTGCCGGCTGCAGCCGCCCAGCGCCTGATGCATGTGCCTGTCATCCACATGCGGCGCGGCATGCACGACATGCATGCTGTGGTGCAGCATGTCCTGGCGGCAGCCCTGCCTGCAGCCGGCAGCCACCCGAGCCTGGCCTCCCTGGTCAGCTGCATGGTAGCTGCCTACTCAGAGATGTGCACCGACGCTGGTGCAGCCGCCAGCTGCTGCGCCAGCGATGCACAGATTTGCAGCAGCGGCGGCGGCTGCGGCAGCGGCGGCGGCATGGGCGCAGACACGAGCAGCCACCTGGCGGCCGTGGCTGCCCGCATCTGCACACTTGTTGGCAGCTTGGCGCGGCGCAGTCACTGGCGTCTGCAGCAGCAGGACCGGCACCTGGTGCGCAGCTGCGTGGCAGCTGCCGCCTGGATCCTGCTGGGTCAGTGCCCAGCGGTGCAGCAAGGCCTGCAGCTGCAGGCGCTGCTGGTCGCTGCCCTGCACAAGGCAGGCAGCGGCAAGGAGGTGCCGCCAGGGGGCAGCCTGGTGTCGCACCGCCTGTCCCTGCACACCGGGGAGTGGGTGGCCTGGCAGGAGGACATGCAGACGCTGGCCAGCAGCCCCCAGGCCGCTGCGGCGGCGGTGGCGGCAGCAGTGGCAGCCAGGGTGCCTCAGGGCTGGTACCCTTGCGGGCCTGCACAGCGGCGTCGCGTGGCGGCCATCAGCCAGCGCAGCTTGGCGGTGCAGTGGGTGGCGTACCAGCTGCGACGGGCCGGCATGCGGGTGGTGCTGGTCGGCGGCGCGGGGGGCAGCGGCAGCAGCGCGGGCGGCCCCGGGGGCGCAGGGACTGCCCTGCGCCACATGCTGGCAGCTGCAGCGGCAGCGGATGCGCAGCTGCCCGGCAGCTGCAGCTGGGCACGGCCGGGACCAGGGCTGTCAGGCAGTGCCGGCGGCTGCAGCATCAGCATCAGCTTCACCACAGCTGCCTTGTCGGAGCTGTCAGATGGGGCAGACCTCCTGGCCCTGGGTACTGGCCCTGGCGGCTGCGGCACGTCTGATGCGCTGGTGCACCCGCACAGCGCCTGCGCAGCCCTGGCGCATGCAGCTGCCTGCAGCCTGCCTGCAGTGGAGGGCGTGCCCCCGCGTGCGGTGCAGGCGATGCTCGACGGCATGCTGGTGCAGCTGTGGGAGCAGCTGCAGCAGCTGCTTGCAGCAGGGCGCCTGCCGGCTGCAGCAGCTCCCCTGGTGGGCTTGCACGCCTTGGAGGCCGCAGCGCTGAATGCGCCAGCAGTGGCCCGGCAGGCGGTGCGGCAGGCGACTGCTGTGCTGGCAGCAACTGCCACCACGGACCTGAGCGTGGAGCTGTTTGCGCAGGTCATGGTGCAGGTGCTGGCACGCGCGCTGGCGGACGGGCTGCCGTGCGCCGCACAGCAGCAGGATGTGCAGCGCGTGATCGTGGCTGCGGTGGCGGCAGCGGTGGCTTGCGCCTCTGAGGGGACTGCAGCTGGGTCTGCGGTACCTGCCGTCCCCGGGGCGCGCCTGAGCGTGCTGGAGCTGGTGGGGGAGCCGGACGGCGGGCACCTGGCGCGGCGACTGGCACAGCAGCACGGCGGGCACGCCTCGCGCAGCCTGCTGCTGCGGCTGCTGGCGATGGTGGCTGCTGGCCCCGACCCCTGGAGTGATGGCTGGCAGCCTGCTGACCTGGCGGCGGCGCAGGAGGAGCTGGCACTGGTGCTGAGTCAGCAGCAGCAGCTGCAGCAGCTGCGCCCAGGTGCCGAGCCCGCAGCAGCAGCAGCAGCAGCAGGCGGCGGGCTGGACGTGGTGCAGCTGCAGTTGGCGGCTGGGCACTTGCACAGCAGCGCCTTTGTGCGCTCGGTGACAAAGCTGGTGCAGCAGCTGAGGGCGGCGGGCCGCGGTGCTGCGCGCACGCTGCTCGTGTGCGCCGCTGACGCCGAGGCGGCTTGGGCAGCTGCGTCCCTGGCGCAGGTGGCAGCAGGCGCCGGGCTCGGCGGCCGCAACAGGAGCATCCGCCTGGTCAAGGCTGCCACAGCAGCAGACGTGGAGGAGGCGCTGGGTGGCGCTGGCCAGCAGCTGGCGGGCAGCTGCCTGGTGATTGCGGCTGCCAGCAGCCTGGCCGAGCAGCTGCAGCCGCAGCTGACGCAGCATCGGGGTGCGTTCCAGCTGTCCCTGGCAGACGGCGGGCTGGCGGGGGATGCTGCGCAGCTGCTGCTGCGGCAGGCCAGCCTCATGCTGCTGCAGCATGCTCAGGACACTGCCAACAGCGCCACCGCTGGCAGCCGCATGCCGGAGGCCAGCGCTAGCCAGCTGCGGTGGGCGGACGAGGGCACCAGACTGCGCCTGAAGGAGGTCGCCGCCAGCCTGGGTGGCGCCCTGACGGGCATGCGGCAGGCGGCGCTGGCCGCGGTGGCTGCCGCCTCAGGCAGCGAGGAGACGGCAGCACACGTGCTGCCCGCGCACGCGCTGTTTGCTGTGGCACAGCAGGCGCAGCGTGTGCACCTGGCTGCGCGGCACAGGCTGGCGGCGCGCATGGCCTTCCTGCACGAGAAGCTGGCGGGCCTGCAGCTCCCCAGCGCTGACGGCAGCCGCAGCACTCAGCAGCACAAGGAGGGCGCACCCGCCAGCGACTGCTTGGAGCAAGCCGCGGCTGCCACGGATGCCGCAGCACGGCAGCACAGCATGGCGACCGTGTCCTGCCGGCTGCAGTCCACGGCCGCCGAGTGGGCGGACGAGGCGGCGCGCCTACGGCAGCGCATGGCCTGCCTCCTGGGCGACAGCTGCCTGGCAGCTGCCGACCAGGTGCTGTGCGGCTGCCTGGCAGCTGCCAAGAAGCTGCAGGTCCAGGCGGCCTGGCACCGCCTCCTCGCCGAGGCGGGGCTGCCCAGCTCAGCAGGCCACGTCAGCATCACTGGGCTGCTGAGCAGCAGCGGCGAGGGCGCCTGGAGGCAGCAGGCGGCCCTGCAGGCCAGGTGGGCACCCCGGCCCCTGCTGCTGCTGGCAGAGCAGCCGCATCAGGTGGTGCAGGAGGTGGTGCAGGGCGGGCTGCTCAACCGGCGCCGGGTGGCGGTGCTGGGGCTGCCGGGCGCGCGGGCGGCACTGCCTGCCACGGGCGGTGGCGACCCTGGCGGCAGCATCGCGCTGGTCGTGCTGCAGCGGGGGGAGTATGAGGCCGCCGCTGACCTCGCGGCAGCGCACTGTCAGGGCGTGGCCATGGAGCAGCAGCAGCAGCAGCAGCAGCAGCAGCATGTAGGGCATGCGCTTGTGTTTGCCGCCCCAGCAGACGATGTGTGGCTGATGCCGGCCGTGCTGCACCAGCTGTGCTGCGTGCAGCTGCTGCCTGCAGCGGAAGAGGCAGCGGCCTGCCCGCAGGGATCCCAGGCAGCCCAGGTGCCAGGGCAGCAGCAGGCGCCTGGACAGCTGCAGCTGCCGGCCGGCACGCACGGGGGAGGGCCACGAGCAGGAGCAGCAGCGGAGGATGCAGCGCCACCGCCGTGGTCCAACCGGGAGGGCGCAGCAGCAGAGGACACAGCAGCGGAGCAGCAGCTTGCAGCATTCCTGCCGGTGCAGGTGGGTGTCCTTGGGACAGGGTGGGGCGGCGAGGGGTTTGCGCAGCGCGACTGGGTGTGGGTTTTCGTGGAAGGGAGGAGGCGCCAGCACCCGCTGTGCGCCCGGCGCTGTGCGCCGCCAAGACCGCAAGACTCAGCACCCCCCCCCCACCCCCCCCCCCGCGCTACTGCATCCAACCTTGGCACACTGCTGCCACCCAACTCAGGTGACTGTCCGGGCAGCAGGCAGGGCGGAAGCGCCGGCATCCGGGGCGCAGCTGGAGGGCGTGCCTGCCTGGTGCGCGGCCGCACTGGCCGACGCCATGAGGCGCAGCAGTGCAGACGACTGAGCCGGCGGTGCTCCGTCCCCACCACCAGCGGGTGCACGCTGTAATCAAATGTAGAACCGCGCCTGTCATCGTTACAGCGGTGCTGGCGGCACGGTGCCCACGGCTGCCAGGGGCAGGAAGGTCCCGCCCCGCCGCCCACACACGGCATGCGGGCACACAGCCCCAGCGTCCAGGGCAACGCTCTCTAACCGCGCGACGCGGGGCGCTTGGGGCGCACCAGCAGCTCCGGCATGGCGCCGTCGTCGCCGCCGGCTGCTGCTGCGCCAGTGGTGGTGTAGCCCTGGGGCCTGCTGCCGCTGCTGGGCCCGCCCGTGCCGGCGTCTGCCTTGGCGCTGCTGCCCTGCTGGCGCCGCTGCGCTGCCTGCGGGCCGGCTGCATTGAACACCCCCTGGATGCTCATCTGCGGGTTGTCACAGGGGGCCAGGAGGGCTGGCAATGGTCAGTATCGGTGAAGAGAATGCAACTGTGTTCACATGGGGGCAGCAAAAGGGATGGCCAGGGCGGGCCGGAGGGCAGGAGGGGAGGGATGGCCCAGCCAGCGTGGTGGCAGCCCCAACAGTCAAGCGCTCCGCGGCAGTCTGGTCAGGCGGCGACTCTGCCCCCCCCCCCCCCCCCCCCCCCCCCCGCCCCCCCCCCCCCCCCCCCCCCCCCCGCGCCCCCCCGCCGCCCCGGGGGGGGGGGGGCGGCCCCCCCC
>Ga0315908_10002888_pt1 | contig 12495 bp, 8 predicted proteins | sample LakEriMetagenome_12_FD_203520 | JGI IMG/M metagenome (GOLD analysis project Ga0315908, IMG submission 203520) | Freshwater fungal communities from buoy surface, Lake Erie, Ohio, United States - Buoy 4 MA124 | ecosystem: Environmental > Aquatic > Freshwater > Lake > Lake biofilm | place: USA...
ATTTTATGGCAAAATTTATAATAATGTAGATCATGATGTTTATATAATTACAAAATAAAAAAATACAATATATAATATTTATTTAAAAATAAAATGTTCTCAGAGAGAGAGAGCCGATAATAAAAAAAAATTGTTCTGGCTTATTAAGTTTTTTTCAATTTTATAAAAGTATCCAAATTTTATAAAAATATTTAAAAAAATATTTAATAATATTAATAATATAATATGGTTTTTTATAAATGCGATAAATGTTCTAAAGAATTTAATCATAAATATAATTACTTATCTCATAAAAATAGAAAAAACCCATGTATTCAATCTAATTTAGAAGATAATAATAATATCGATAAAGATTTATTAATAAAAACATTATCAGATGAAAATATCACATTAAAAAATGAAATTAAATTTATTGAAAAAGAAATAAAAACATTAAAAAATGAAAATAAAATTATAGAAGAATTGAAAAATGAAATTAAATTTATTGAAAAAGAAACAAAAACATTATCAGATGAAAATATCGTATTAAAAAATAAAAATACAGTTTTAGAAGAAGAAAAAAATATTTTTAAAGGTGAAAATATCACATTAAAAAATGAAATTAAAGAAAAACAGCAAATATTAAATAATAAAGATATTGAAATTAATAAACTATATAAAAATAGATTATTAAAAGACAAAGATGGTGATATAAAAATTAAAACAGTACAAGGATATGTTTATATCATCAGAGAATGTGACTTTGTTCGATTAAATGAAGATATATATAAAATTGGCAGAACTGCGAAAAATAATCCAGAGGATAGGTTCGAAAAATACAGAAAAGGAACTGAAATAATTGGATTTTTTAAGGTTAATGATTCAATTGAATGCGAAAAAATAATAATTAAATGTTTTTCAAATCATGCTAATATTACAAAAAAGGCTGAGTATGGAAAAGAATACTTTCAAGGAAATAAAAATGAATTATTAAGTGAAATATTAGAAATTGTAAAAAATTATAATAATTAAAAATTAGTTAAAAAATAGTTAAAGTTTAATAGTTTATTTAAAAAAAAGTTTATTAGGTATTTTAATAGGTAGTTATAAGTTTAATAGTTAAAAAATTGTTCTGGCTTATTAAGTTTTTTTTAATTTTATAAAAGTATCCAAATTTTATAAAATTAAAAAAATACATATATTGTATAATATAATATGTTTTTTTATAAGTGTGATAAATGTTTTAAAAAATTTATTTGTTACTTGTTACTTAAATAATATATTATATGTTAATATTACCATATAATGCAATACATCTTTTGTACTATATAAATAATAAAAAAACCTTCTATAAATTAAATTATATCTTTGCACAAAATAATGTTCAACTATAAAATGCACGTAACATATCATAGTGCATTTTATCAACACTTATCTTTGTTATTGTCGCTTCCACAAAAATATTTTTTACATTTATATGATAATATATACATTCGTATATTATTCAATAAAGTAAAATCACACAAATAACTACACTGTTTGTTGTATCACCACATACGATGACTTGATGTCATATTTGTTAAGTAATTGTTTTATAAACTCTACAAATGATGTCTCGCATGTTAAAAAATTAATTGGATTCCTTAATGGACATCTTAAGGTAAAATTATCCATTGTGTCTGATTGTATCATAATTTCGTGTTGGGCTTTTAAGTGACACATCATACACTCAAAACAGTATGTCGCTTTCTTGTCAGACGCCTTTTTTTTACTACCTTTATTATTATGTGGGTATAACGTATATGCTAATATTGTTTGTGGCGTATAATCATCCTTACTACAAAACGCAATTTGGCATTTAGTACCATCATATAATTCTGTACCAAATGGTAAGTTCAAAAAACTAAACCTGTTTTTCAACTTCAATACACGTCTTAGTGCTACCTCTGACATGGTAACGTTATTTAATGAAGGTCCGAAACATAAATAAGTTTCTGACTTACGAATTAATTTAATAATTTCTGCTGCTACTATTATACGATCACTATCATTTAATTCATCTAATATTTTTTTCCCTGTATTCCGCGATAATCGAATGCCTTCTTTTGTTTTAATAAATGCATTGCATGTCATATCTAGATTATTGAACGGAGGCTCGATAATTATATCTGACCTAATTATGACAATATCTATTGATATATGTACATCTAAACCTTTATATATAAAAGGAATAGTTCCAACCAGCATTGTGATTTCTAACTTTTTTATACTATGAATATTGCTATTGAAGTTATATTTTCCTCCGTTACTAAAGGTTATTACTGAAACTTCATTAAACTCCTTTTTATTTTTTATTGCTTGTATAAAATTATCAGTATCTGAGTTTTTTTTAAAACTGACGTCTATGTCATCGGGTAAAGCACATCGAATTTCATCCCTAACATAACCACCATGAATACTACCTTCATTTGCGAATAACATTATCTCTATCTCCTTATAAGCCTGACTCTTCACTTTTTTAACTAATTCTTCATTCAATGTTTGACTATAGGACTCCATTGTTGTATTTGTCATAAAAATAGATTCAGTTTTTTAACAATTTTTATATTCAATTTTTTACAATTTACAAAAAAAATATATAATGATTATAAAATTACATAACTTGATAACGAATAAATTTTTTTTCAAGTAAATGATTCAATTGAATGCAAAAATAAGCAAAGCGAATTATAAAAACTAAGTTTTTATAATTTCAATAATTAAATGTTTTTCAAATCATACTAATATTACAAAAATGACCCGCGCAGGAGATGCGTCTAGCGGGCTGGCGAGCAGCCGCGCTGCGAGAATGACTGAGTATGGAAAAGAATATTTTCAAGGAAATAAAAATGAATTATTAAGTGAAATATTACAAATTGTAAAAAATTATAATAATTAAAAAATAGTTAAAGTTTAATAGTTTATTTTAAAAAAAGTTTAATAGTTAAAAAAATTTGATCTGGCTTATTAAGTTTTTTTGATTTTATAGTCCGTAACTAATATAATTATTAAATTTATAAAATAACTTGAGTAGCTTAAATATTTGGTATATTCATACCAGATATTTTATCTTTAAAAAATTGTGCTGTTTTGGTATCAGTTATAGCGCCATTATGTGCTATTTGTATATCATGAATACGCCTACTTTTACCAGTATTCAAGTTTAGTAGTATAGGAATATCATGTCCTTGCTGATTACCATATTTATAATACAAAACATAAGTAAAATTATTATATTTTGCTATAGTTGCACCTCTATCTATATTTAAGTGTTTAAAAGAATTGTCTTCTTTTTTTAATTCTATATTAGTAGTCATACTATAATGTTTGTCTTGTTTATTATTAAACTTAAACCACTCGCCTTTTTTATTACCCTGGATAAGCATGTTTATAAATAAAGAATATAATAAATTTATTATACAAATAAAAATTCAATTTTTTTATATTCTAGTTATTAATATTATTATCAAGTTTTTCACTCTATTTTTATATTAATATTAAATTATCAATTACTAAATTTATTAAGTACTCTTCAGAAATATTAGAAATTTTAGCAATATCAGAAATATCAGAAAAATTAGTAATTACAGAAAAATTTGTAATATCAATAATATCATTATCTTCAGTAATATTGATATTATCAGTAATTTCTAGTTCAGTTATTAAATTTAACATATATTCATCAGTAATTGTTATATTCGCTGTGAACATTAGTTAATTAAAAAGTAATTAGCTAATGTATCAAATAAAAAATAAATCAATTTTTTGTTTTAGTTATATTTTTTTTCTTTTTTGTTCTATTTAAATAATATTGTTTTGGATAATATGCATCTTGTGTTGTAATATATTTATTACACATTACAATAAAATTATTTACATAAGTTTTAATTTCATTTTGAAATTGAAAATTAAAATGCTGAACTTTATAAATTTTAGTTACTATATCATAAAATAAAGGTATTGTTATATTTGTTAACTGATCATTTATACTTATATTTCCATTATCTATAAGTATCGGTACATGTACTTCTTTAGGTTTATATGTTTTTTCATGTTTACAATTTTCTTTATATTTAAAATATATCATATTAGGATAAATTTCAATATCATTTGATAATATTTTACATTTATGTAATGATTCATAAACTAAAAATATATTATTTCTATTTTTTATAAATAATGGTTTTTCTTCAGCACTAACTCCAGATATACCGATTAATTTATGAGTTTTAATACTTTTACTAAATTCTATCAATCTAATTAATGATATTTTTCCAGACGATAACTTATAATAAAATAATACATTGTTATTAATATTATCAATAGTTGTTGATATTTGTTTAGGATAATCAAATATTTGTTTACTTATTTGAAATACTTGTAAATCTATTTTATTATAGTAATTTTTATTTGAAAAAATATCATTTAAAACATCAATAATATTTATTTCTAATTTTGTTTCTATATTTTCACAATTATATAAAGACATTAATAATTTATAATATTCTCCTTTATGTTGTATAATATATTTTGGTAAATTGTCTATAATATCAAATGTATGTGCTAATATCCACGACATAATATTATAAATTAAATAATATAATAATTTATATTATTATTTATTTTTTATAAAAATAAAAATAACCGAATACACCTAATAATATTAAAATTATTATTATTATAATTATATTATTATTATTTTTATTATTATTATCTATATCTTCTATAAATAAATCAACTACATTTAGTAATAATGTATGAAAAGCAAGTATATTTGGTTTTATATTTGTCATTGGATTAAAATTTGGTTTTAAAGCTTTATTAAAACTAGGATCAAAAATTGATCCTGGATGTGGATTTAATAAATTATTAATAAATTTTTCTAGTTCTCCTGATTCTTTTAATTTTATTAATATATTTTTTACATTTATAAAAATTTTTTTTCGTTTTTCTTGTTGTTCTAATGTTAATAAATTAGCTCTTAATTCTAAATAACTTAATACATTTTCTAATTCATCTATTGTAAAATTAATTTCATAACCATTGTTTTTTGCTACTATTGATACTTTAATAAAAAACTCTTTTGTATTATTATCAATAGGCGGTAAAGAAAATGTTTCAATAGTTTTTTTTGAATTATTAAATTCATTATTATACATTTGTAATAATTCATTATAAATTATATTTATTGAAGTATTCATAGATATATCATTATTATTCATTTTATATATATATATACAAAATATTTATAAAAATATTAAATTTATTTTTTTTATATTATTTTTTATATTATCTTATTTATATTTAGTTTTTTCATATTCTACATATTCATATGGTTTAACTTTTAGTTCAAATGGTGTTCTTGGTTTATCATCTTCATATATAGATAAATCTTTACTGTTCCATCTTTGTTGAAACGCATCTGGTAAATTAGGTTTTATTACTTTATTAAACGATTCACAAGCATAATGTATAAACATTGTTTTATCAAAATTCTGATAATCTAATATTTCTTTATAATTTAAAGAACAAACAGCATCAATTTCTCCATGGCTCGATTGAACTATTTGTGGACCTCTACGACCGCCATCTTTTAATTTTGGAAACATATTAAAAAATCTTTCATAATCTTTTAAATAAAATAAAAATATTCCAACATTATTATAGGAGTTTGCTGACATTAAATTTAATTTTTGTGGATCAATTGTTTTATTTTCCCATTTTATATTAACATTATTTGCAATAAAGGGATTAATTAAACATCCTTCTTCATTTATTTCTTGTATCGCAGCTTTTAATGCATGTATATGTTTATTAGCAGATCCACCAAAAGAAGTCCATTTACCACAATATTTTTTATCTGTTTTTGCAGCACCTGTATTTAGCGATGCAGTTTTTTTGTGTGGATCTATATATCTTTTTCTAGTATTAAATGGTACTTTACGAGCGAATGCAAAATAATATACACCTGATAAATCTATTGTATAAATATATGAAGCAGTTTTTCCAATCGATTTAAAAATATTCAATTGTTTGTTAGGTTGTACTTTAGGTTGTATTTTAGGTTGTACTTTAGAAAAATATTCTTCTAATAAATTAGTCAAATCTTTAGTATTGCTATTCATTATATATATATATATATATATATATATATAATAATTTAAATATAATTTATTTATCTTCTATTTCACATATTAAAGATTCAATATCATTTCTTTCTATCACAATCATCCATGATATTGTTGCATAACTACTTGTGTTTTCACATGTAATATATAAAATTTCATCTTCTAATTTACCTATTACGCGATCAAAATTTTCATTATTTTGTAAAAATATATCTGGATTTTTTCCTAATACTTTGAATGTACCAGGTGTTATACCGCCTGTTAAATTACATTCTTTACATATATTTACTTTAGCTTTGCCAAAAATTAATTTTACTTTTCCACGATAAATTAAATCTGCTCTAGGACCTTCAATACTAGCATGTATTAATTTATAATTCATTTTAATAGGGTGATCAATAGTAAAATTTTTTGTTCCCGATGCAGTTATTGATCCTTGTACATGTAAAGTTGCTATTGGATTAGTAATACCAATACCTACATTACCTGTAGTAAAAGTAATATTGTTATTTGTTCTCGTCCAGTGATTGAATGGCGTACCGAACATTGAAATAATAGGTATCGCTTTAATAATATAATTACATACTATAAAAGGAGACATAATATTATGAGCTTGCGAACCTCCTGTTGATTCAATATAATTTGCATTATCTGAATTTGTTTGTTCATATTGACCCCCTCTATCTCCTATAAGTATATCTTTTTTGTTTGTTGCTGAATATTCTAATGCAGAAGTACTCTGACTATTAAAAACTCTGTGACTATGCGAAGGTATTTCATTAACTGTTAATGTATGAGTTTCACTACCACCGTTATCTCCTATATTTCTATTTGTACAATTTATATTTTGTCCTGAACCTACAATTGTTCTACTTCTCATATCAGGTAATTTAAATGTTGTAATACTACCTCCGTATTTTGTACCTAAAATAGCAAATAAATCAGGATATTCTGATTGTAATAATTCCGAACCATCGCATTTTAACCATCCAGAAGGTAATGTTTCATTGGTATATGATATTACCGTACCAACCGGGATGGCATCGATCATTTGATTACCATTTATTCTATACCCCCCTGTCACATTAATATCACCTACTACATCTATTTGATATGTTGGATTAACATTTATACCTAATTTAGCATTACTATATATGTTACCACTTACATCTAATGTATATGATGGTTGTTTCCCAATACCTATTTTACCATTATTATCAACAATCACTTGGTTGTTATTTAATTTTAATATATTTTGATTTGTATTATTACTAATATCTAATTTAGCTGTTGGATTAGATACACCAATTCCTAAATTACCATTTGTATCTAATCTCATATATTCAATACCATCCGCATTTTTACCACCATTATAAAAAACATGATCTTTTATTGAATGATAATTTAATTGATTACTTGATACGCCAAATCCCATATGTTTTGTACTATCATTATTGTCATATAAAGTAATTTTAGGATCATATGAAGATGCTGTTATACTTAATGTAGTTAAAGGATTAGTTACACCTATACCAATAAAACATTTTTTATTTACTGTTAAACTAGATGTCAAAGAAGAAAATCTTAAAATATCATTATTAGAATTTTGTACTATATTCAAACCAATATTATTATTACAACTAATATCTAAATGATACAATGGAGAAGATTTATTAATTCCAATATTACCATTATTATTAACAGTAATTATATTATTTAAATCTAATATATTACCTGTACCATTTTGAGTAATTTTTAATGCTGTGTTTGTATTATTTTCTGATATATCTAATCTTGCATTCGGTGTTACATTTAAACCTAATTTACCATTGTTATTAATTGTAAAATTATTAGCAGTTAATATATTATTACTTCCTCCTTGAAATAAATTTAATAATATTTTATCATTTGCAGAAATATCTAATTTATTTTGAGGATTTGATATTCCAATTCCAACATTACCATTTCCTTGAATTCTAATTAATTCAGAAGCTCCAGAATAAAATATATGTGAATTACTATTATTTCTTATATAATATTTTAAACTATTACTATCTGCACCAAAACCAGAAAATCCTGTATCTTCCCATAATACAATATGTTGATTAGTAGTGTTGTCATTAGTAAATTGTATTTTTTTACCACCTGTATAATTAATATGTATATTTGCATCAGGATTTGTCATACCAATACCAATATTACCAGATTTCTTAACAATCATATTTGTGCTTGTATCATTTAATAACCATAAAATATCTCCTGCTCCTTTTTGAGTTATCTTTAATCCATAAGTATTACTATTATCTAATATATCTACTTTACTTCCAGGTGTCGTAATTCCAATACCAACTTTACCTAAATTAGTAATATAAGCAACATTTTCAGTTTCATTTTGTATATCTAATAATGGTCCTATATTGTTTTTTATTTTTAAACTAGTATCGAAACTGTTATTACTTATATCTAACCATCCGGAAGGTGTAGATGTTCCAATACCTAATTTATTACTATTACTAACATAAATAAAATTATTAATATTGAGTAAATCATAATTTGCATTACTTTTAATACTTAAATATGCAGATGGTGCAGTTATACCAATACCAACTCTACCACTCGCATCAATTCTCATCCATTCTGTTTTGTTATTTATTGTTGTAAATAATAACGGAGCAGCAGAATTGTCAGTATTAGTTATACCTGACATTATACAACTAGAGTTATTAATAACCCCTAATTTTAAAAACATATTTGTATCATTGCCTTCAATTAAAACTGAATTATTTTTAATATGTAATTTTTCAATAGGCGATGTTAGACCTATACCAACATTACCCATATTATATGTTAATTTTCCATTATTTACATTATTATTTGTAGATACAATACCACTAGTATCATATAATGTCCATGGCGAAGCATCAATGTATTTTGAACCATTTTGATATAAATTGTTATTAAAGTTAATATTTCCAGAAATATCTAATGTATAATATGGTGTTTTATTTATACCTACGTATTTATTACTTCCGGTTACAAATAAACCTCCGTTTGATAAATTTATATTTCCTGTATTTTCAACAATTAAATTACCACTTGATATTAATGCTGAATTAACTGTTAAATTATTATTAGCATCTAATGTTTGAATATTATTCATTAATAAATTGTTTTTAATATTTACATTTCCTGACACATCTAATTTATTTGTAGGTGTGAAATATATATCAGTAGATATTAATATTTTTTGTACTGAATTTGTAAAAAAATTCAAATTATTATATGAATTTAAATTCAATCCATTATTATTCATATTAATACTACATAAATTATTATTAATGTCTTCAAATTTAATACTAGTGTTATTTACACTACTTATTAATCTAATACTTGTTTCACTAGTATCATATAATGTTATAGTATCATTAGAGTTATTAATACTACTATTACCTACAAATAATTTATTACGTACTAATATATTACCTGAAACATCTAATTTTTCAATCGGGTTAGTATTACAAATACCAACATAACCACCATTTTTTATAAAAAATACAGAAATATTATCATCTTTAAAATCAATAATAGGTTCATCTCCTAATTGGTTAATTACAATAGCTGGACCAGTTCCATTATTAGTTAATATTAATTGTTCGGATGTTTGTGTTTCTGTATTAATAATCACTTGTGACCCATTTACTAATAAATCTCCTTCTATTCTCATATTTCCCAATACATGTAATTTACTATTAGGATTATTTGTTCCTATACCAACATTATTATTCATACTATCTATATATAATGAATTATTTAATGTTGTCAAGTCGCCATTTATATATACATTACCTAGAGAATCAACATTAAATTTATTTGTATTAATATTTAAATCACCAGATAATAAAATATTTTCTTTCACATATAAATTATCCCCAACTCTTAAATTACCTGATATATCAGTATATGTACCTACTATATGTAATGTTGATATTGGTTGAGAAGTACCAATCCCAACATTTCCACCATTTAAAATTTTAAAAACAGATGTATTATTATCTTCTATATTAACAATATCTCCATCGTTATATATTTGATTTATTGATATTGCAGGTCCAATTGTATTATTTGTAATTATTAATTTTTCAATACTTTGTGTTTCTGATGCCAATGAACCAGTTGTTATTATATCACCATCTATTAATACATTCCCTAAAATATGTAGTTTATGCGACGGTACTGTAGTTCCTATGCCTATATTATTATTAGAAGTATCCACATATAATAAATTATTAATGTTCATATTACTATTAGTATTTAATATTCCTTCTATATTAACAATACCATGTAATAATGTATTACCATATATTGATAAACTATTATCTAATAATAATATATTTTTGTTAAAAAATTTAATATCTTTTATACTCTGAGTTAATGTAATATTTACAGCTCCATTTATCGCACCTATACCAAAATAACGTCCATATGTCAATATTGCCTCATATCCAAAATATTGTATATTATTTATTAATACTTGGATGTATTTATTATTGTATATTATAACTTGAACTAAATGTTCAGTATTAGTAATTAATGTTTTTAAATTATGTGTATTTTGACTTGTTACAAAAATACCATTAATATATAACTCAATTATATTGGTATAAATATTAAAAAATATATTTACACCACCTAAACTACTATTATAACTTATATTATTATCATTATAGGATAATGTATTATATAAAGATATCCAAAATCCAATACCAGCATTATTAATATTATTTGTTTTATTTAATATAATATTAAAGCTAAAATTCCAATCTGTTAACAAATTGTCAATATCAAATTGTATTATAGATTTACATGATGGGATATTTTCATCTGTTAATGTTATTGTGTTGTAATTATAACTATATCCGTTATTTACATTAAATATATCATATTTAAAACTTGTATCATATATTTCAGGCATATTAATTAGATACCCATTAGTCCCTATTTTATGTGAATGAATATTATTAACGCTTATATCAGATTTAATATTTATTTTACCATCAACATTTAAATCACCACTTATTAAACCATCTCCAAATATTTCTAATTCTTTATTAGGTATATAATTTTGTATATAAATTTTTACATTTTTTATTTTTTGTGTTATTGTTTCTATTCCAGCTCTATTAGATCCTCCAATAACTAAATACTCCGATTTTAATTGTAAAGGATTGTCATTAATTACATAATTTGTTATTAAAATATTATTAAAATATAATAATAAATTAATATTTGTTTTATTGTTTATAATAGTTAATGAAACATGATTATTTAATAATAAAGATGGTAAAGATGACAATGAAGTATTATTTAAATATATTGTTGAATCATATATACTAAAAAAAATTACATAACCATCTAAATTTTGATCATATTTATAATTTGTTGTTGTTTTATATGATATTCCATTATAAAATGAAATCCAAAAACCATTTCCAATGTTATTATTTTCTATTATTATATCAAAATCTAATTTAATTATTTCAGGTATATCAATATCATACGAAGAAATATTGTATTCTAATACTGTGTTTTGATTAGGATAATTATTATATGTTAATGTTATTTCATCGTCATTGTTAGCTGCGCTATAATCAATTAAATAATTTGATAAAATAATATATTCCGGATTTTTTATATATCCATTTGTTCCTATTTTAGATGACTTTATATTTAATAAATTTACATTTCCAGATACATCTAAATCATATTTTGGATTATATGTATTTACTCCTATTTTATTATTTGAAACATCTACAAATAAAGTATTATTTACTGTTAAATTACCACTTATATCTGTTTTACCAGTATTAGAAACTATAAATCTATTTGTATTAATTTTAAGATTTTGTAAAACATTTAAATTTCCATTAATATTTGTATTTCCTGTTAATCCTGCAACAGTAAATTTATCCGTATTTACTATAATATCATCAATTGTATTTAGCCCTCCTAATGTTGTAATTGTTCCTGTATTCGCATCTATAATACATTTATTTGTATTTACTATTATATTTTTAGAAATGTCTAATTTTCCTGCTATTGTTGTGTTTCCTGTATTTGCATTAACTGTAAAAATATTAGTATTGATATTTAAATTACTTGATAAATCTAATTGTTTCCCTATAATTGTTTTTTGATTATTAATAATAAAATAATCATTTATATTTAAATTACCTAGACTATCCACTACAAAGTTTGTATTATTTATTTTAATACTTCCTGTTAACATTAAATTACCATTATTATCAACAACAAATTTATCTGTATTAATTCTAAGATTATTTGATAGATC
>Ga0315908_10002889_pt1 | contig 12494 bp, 9 predicted proteins | sample LakEriMetagenome_12_FD_203520 | JGI IMG/M metagenome (GOLD analysis project Ga0315908, IMG submission 203520) | Freshwater fungal communities from buoy surface, Lake Erie, Ohio, United States - Buoy 4 MA124 | ecosystem: Environmental > Aquatic > Freshwater > Lake > Lake biofilm | place: USA...
AGGTATGTACTCTTTACTTAAAAAACCTCTAAATATTGAAAATATTAAAAATTATCTATGATTATAAATTTAAAATTTAAATTCATCTGTTTCTTCTTTCATATCTATATCTCCTATCTTCTAATTTCTATACTTTTCTTATATCCTAATCATCCAAATACTCAATTATTGGTTCATATATTTATAAGTTATCACTTTCATCCTTATAAACTTATTAAATACTTCTCAAATAGCTATTTTCATTAATAATCAAAGACTCTCTTACATTATTGTAGTAATTATTGCTCTCTTTTAAATATTTTAGAGATCTCTTAGCGTTCAAAGGTATAGTCTCTTCATCATTATTGTATTAATGCAATAACTATTGTTGATAATTATATATAGATCAATGAATATTGTAAATTTGATCCCAAATTTCAAATGCGATTTAGACAGCAAATTCCTATTAAATTTGATAATGTAAATATTTAAAATAAATAAGAAGCTAATGGATATAATATAATAATATTATAGAGTTATTATTAAAATTAGATACTTGAGTTAATCCCATTTCTTATGAAACTATTTGAGCATATTCATTAGGATCATTATTGGGATCAGAAACATCCCATTCAATTCTGTCCCTGAAATTGACATTATCTAATCTTACATCAATATCAAGAGTCTAAATATTTTCAAGCATGTCATTAATGTAAGGTTTGAAGTTTAATATTTATCTTTTTATTATGTTACTGATTTCATGTTCAAAATATTAATTCAAGTTACAATCTCCTACTATTAATTTACTGAATTGTTCTGCGTTTAAAGACTCATCATCCAAATTCCACAAAATGTTTTCTTTATATCTTTTACTGTCAAATTCAATATCTATTCTTATTGGAATTATTTTTTTAAATTGTTATTTATTAACATAATTTAAACTATTATTTATTTCATTATTTATTATTATATTCTTTTAATTTGTATTCAAATTTTATTCTTATCCATTCACTCTGTTATTTTATTCTAAATTTTATTAATATTAATATTTTTTATTATTTGTGCTTTTATTATTTAATTAATTCTGATCTTAATTCTATTAGTTATTATCAATTTAATTTTAAGTTTGTTTTTAATTTATATCGTTAAAAATTTAAATAGAATTATCATTATCTAAGTTATTTTCACAATTTTTAAAATATCTTAAATAATTATCTAAATTTCTTTTAATATAATTATCATGGCTAATTTATTAAAACTTTACATTTTTTTAATTCAAAGATTTTACTAGTTAAGTTTAATGATTTGCGAAATTTTATAATACTTATAATAAATAATCATCTAATTCTATCTTTTGATCCAAAAAATCTTATATTAACTGACTAAATATTCCAGTTTAATCTTATATTTCCTCAAAAGATAACTAAAGACATTATTTTAGATAGTTTATTTATTAAATAAGATCATTAATTTATATTTTATCCATTATTTAATATTTAATAATTAATAATTGATATAAAATATAATTAATAATAAAGATATAAAATTATTATAGAGAATATAAATAAATAAATAAAATTGAGAATATTATAATTGAATATAATAAAATATAAGTTGAAATTAATAATAAATGCAATAAAGTAGTTTACAAAAATCTGTGTATAAGAGTGAGGCATAATATTAAGAAACATATAAGATAATAATAATAGGAGATTCAACAGTTGGGAAAACATCATATATTCGTCGATTGGTTAAGAATGAATTTAATCATACAACTCCTACAATTGGAGTAGCTTATGAGAATAAACTTATTTATTTGTAAGAGTGCACAGTAAAATTGCAGATTTGGGATACTGCTGGTAGTGAAAAGTATAAATCTATCACCACTGCGTATTTAATATTATGTATATTAGATTCCACATTTTAGCCATTATAGGAAAGCAATGGGAGCTATTCTTATGTTTGACATTCTTGATAAACATACATTTCACCATGCTTCCTCTTGGCTACAAGATATCAAGGACCATGCTGGAGAAGATGTCATCATCATGCTTATTGCCAATAAACTTGACGCTCTATCTAGTATTATCATATTATTATCATTATCATTATTATCATTATTATCATTAATTTTTTAGCACTTAATTTTAATTAAAATCATATTACTTAAGAAGAAATTAGAAGTTTTTGTTAAAAAAATTAATTGCTTTATTAAGAAGTAAGTGCTAAAAGTGGATTGAATGTTAAAAATAGTATTTAATAATTAGTTGAAAGTATTTTTATTTTCTTATTTTTAAGCTATATATAAAAAAAATCTGAATAATCAATCATAAAATAAATCTTCAAATTAATAGAATAATTAATTATATGATTCTAAAAAGAATAATAATAATGATTGTTGTTGATTTAATATGATTAAGTTAACATTTTATGATAAAACAATTAATTATAATTATTATTTAAATTTATAAAATTTATTACAAAATAAATTTATATCAAGAAAATTATGGCTTAATTATTTAAAGATTGGACTCCAAATATTACTAAATACTTTACCCATAATAAATCTATATTAAATTAAATAACTTACTTTATTTTAAATTTTAAGATAATCTAATTATTAAATTAATATTTATTTAATATCGCTTTTCATTAAATTAATTTTTTAACTCATATTATTTTAATCTAAAAATTAAAATTTAATTTTACAATTTTTAGAAATAATTTCATATTCTTACTTTTAATTTATCATTTAATCTAATATAAATTAAAAATTTTGATTTACTTTCTAAAAAACTTACTTTTTTATCTTGATTTTTTAAGTCAAGTTTTTTCTAAATAGCTATATCGGTTAATTTAATCATTGTTTCTACTTTTATTTTAGAGATTAAATTAGATGTTTCTTAAACTAAAATAAATAAAAATAAAAACTTTTTTCTTATAGTTATTAATTTTCTTTTTAAATTTTTTGTTTTATTTTTTCAGTTTCAATATCAATATAGCTTTATAAAATATAATTTGGAATTTAAGGTTTATCTACATAAACAGAAATAACTAAAACAAATAATAAAATATTTACTTTGAATTGCTCGTGCATAGATATCAAACTCCTTTTAAAGTTTCTACTATAAATATAAATTTAATTAATTAATTTAAGTTATATATATTTGTTCTAAATGATATTTAGAACAAAATAAGTTAATTAAATGTCTAAAGAAATAAAAATAAGAAATACTGGATTTTATTATGAATGAGAGTTTGACTATAATTAATATTAAACTAATGAATAAGAGATAAAACATAGGATTTTTTTAGAGAATTGATGACTTTAACTTTAGGAAAGTATAAATGAACCCCTGCTTTAGTAAGACATGAAAGATGATGGATAGTATCAGATTTGATGTTGATTTGGACTTGTTGCATTTTGGTAAGGAAGGGAATCTGGAAATAGAGACCAGGATCATTAAAAGAATCGAGCAGTCTACCTCCTCTGTAATAAACTCCAATATGACCTTCTTCAATTATGTTTACTGCTCCAATGCTATAAAAAAATACCATCACACTCATGGCTACTATTATTAAGTTTGAAATCACATTTATCATCATATTATTTTATATTTATATTAACAATTATTCCTATTACTGTAGATATATAATATAAATTAGTCATGACAAGCTTGGAAACTCATCTTCTTAATTAATGATTTAGTTGATATTCACTTTATTTTTTTGCATTTTAGGAAGAGGTTTTCCTTATTAATTTTATAATGAAAACTGTTAATTTGCAATATTGGAATTGGATGTTTATTGTTGTTATTATTACTGTTGAACTTTGTTTTATTTATTGAATTGACTTAAAGTTTATGGCTAATTGTTAACTTAGTTGAATTAATTCATCTGTTATTATTAAAACATCATTTACTGTATCATCATTTGTTGCATTGCTGGATCCATTATACCTTACATCATCATCATTTATTGCATCATAGCCATCTATTATTATTGATTGAACATTTATTATTATGATTATTGTTATTATTATTATTGTTGTTGCAAACCGAAATTGGGATTGTTTTATTACTCTTTCTCAAGATGCTTTCTTTATAGTTTTTGGGCTCTTTTTAAATGTCTATCATATAACTCTTTCACTTTCATTCCTGGGATTTCACTAGAACTAGTCTTTTAGATAGTTACTGAAGCATTGTCACTGTTTCCTTTTATATCTACATAAGTTCTTACAACATTATATCTTTCACATAACTAATGAATCACTTTTCTTTAGAATTTGTTAACATTTCCTATCATTTCTTCATTTCTTTCCTTGTCTTAAACAAATTCATGTAAAAACTACTCTATTGCCTCTACAAATTCTTATTATTTATTTTCCAATGCGTAAACTATTGCCTCATCTAAAAATTCCAATTCTTCTTCATCAGATGATGAGTCTTCTTCAAAGTCCTTTTTATTCATTTTTATAATATCTTTTTTTTATATGTATTATAATGAATATTTATTTAAATAGAAATATAAAAATTATTATTTATTATCTTATTAAATTAATCTTTATTATTACAAATAGATATTATTAAATTAATTATATATATTAAATATCTTTAATAAAATGAGAGAAAAATGGAGAAAAAAAAGGATGAGAAGACTAAAACTCAAGAGAAGGAAAATGAGGGCAAAAGCTAAATGATCAAATCATTTTCTATTTAAATACTATTTTATATTTTAAATTTCATAGAATTAATTTTTTTTTATCATCTTATCACATGTAAATGATAATAATATCCATTTTTATTTTATATATTGCTCTTCTAAAATTCTTTAAATTTAGTTTAATATAAATTTATGAAAATAAACTTAATCATTAATTTATTATTTTATATATTTTCTTTCAAATATTAATTATTCTTTTTAAAAAATTTAATTTATCATTTTTTATTTAAATAGAAAAATTTAACTCGCTATTATTTTGAAAAAAGGATTTATTTTGAAATAAAAATATTATGAAAATAAAAGAAAATAGAAATTTATTGCATATTTTTATTAAAAATGCTATCAAATAATAAAATTAAATTTAAAATAAAATAAAAATTAAAAATTATTAAATTATAAAAATTAAGTTTTCTAAAAAATTTATTAATATGCATTATATTTTTTTATTTTTATTTAATATTTTTAAAATTTTCATAATAAATTTATTTATTAAGAAATTAAATTGATTATTATTAAATATTATTAACTTTTTTTACATTAAAAGAAATATATTAATTTTTGATATCAAATTTTTTTATTAAAATTTTCGACCTTGAAAATTTAATTTATTTTAATCTTTTTACTTTGATTAATAATGTAATTTTATAACTTTTTAAATTAATTTTATATTTACAGATTTCTTCTTTTAAATTCAAAATTCTTTATTTAATTGGTAAACCAAATCAATTTTTTATTTGTTTTTAATTTGTAGTTAAAATATTATTTTTGATTTCATTCATAATAAGTAATTTATTTTTAATATCATTAAGTAAATAATTTATGAAAACTATTATTTTATTTTTAATAAAATTATTCTTAATATTTAATCTGTTAATCTATTTAATCAAATAAATTAATTTTTTTGAATTAAAATCTTTTACATTAATTATAATAATTATTATTAAATTAAATAATTATCAATATTTTGATAATAATTATTTTATAATTTAAAAATTTATTTGAAAAAATCAATATCTTAAAAGCTATTTCATAGTTAAAAAAACTTCTATTTTAAGAAACTTATTATATTAAATTATTATAATCTTAATATTCCTATTTAATTGCTTTATAAACAAATTCTTTTTATTCTTAAAATTATTCAGAAGTAAATTGTAAAGCTTTCCAAGTCTAATTAACCAATTATAAAGCAACTTTTTTAACTTTTTTGAAATCTTATGATGTATAAATTAAATCTAAAGTATTCTGAATTTATTAAGAATTTATAATAAATGAGTAAAGTAAGAAAATCTTTTTAATAAGATAAAAATTTAAATTTACAAATTATAAAAAAATAATTTAATAATATTGAATATATTTATGATAAATATTATATCTATGAATAATATAATAATTAATAATAAGATTTGTAATGAAGGTGTTAATAAAAGTATTAGTGATAGTATTAGTATTGAATGTGAGTCTGTAGTCAAAGTCAAAGGCTAAGGCTAAATAAGCAGTGGCTACTGTAAATGATATAGGTAGTTATCCTTGGGTAGGAAGAACAAACACAGCAGCAATTAATAATAACGGAGCTACTTCAAGCATGGAATATTAGATCCAATTGAAAACCAATCCTTCTATCAGAGAAAGCAGCAAATACACTGATTTCCCTGTTAGAGTACCTTCAGTTGGAAGTTGTCCATGCACTGGAGAGAACAAGTGTATGTGTGGAGCTAATGGACCTATTTAAACTGAATGTATTTATCATTATTATTATCATTATTATCATTATTATCATTATTATCAATATTATCATTATTATAAATATTATTATCATTATTGTAAATATTATTATCATTATCATGAGCATAATATAATTATAATGATTATAATTAATAAATTAAAAAGGTCCTTGTGCCCCTAAGCCAAGTTGTCCTCCTTGTATAGTTGCCAAAACTATGAGACAAATGCATTAATTGGCTAGCGAATTTGCCAAGGAAGATTAAGAAACATAGGGAAACCTTCAAAAGGAAAGTGCTTTACAAAAGAGACTGTTTGAACAAGCTTAAAAGTATGCTCATGATGCTGAAGAAGAAGAAGAAATTGCAAAGAAATTATCAATTGAGCTATAAATCCACTCATCTAAAGCTTAAATCGACAGAAATAAAATGATAAGAGCTGAGAATCAAGCAAAATAAATAGCATTAGATGCTATCAGAACTATGACTATCCATCCTCCTCATGAAGCTACTGGAATTCCAGGAATGAAAATAGAAAGGACTGGAACTAAAGTCAGTACTATTGTTGAGAAAACTCCTTATTACAATTTACATATTGGAAAGACTGATCCTAGAGGATTCTTAGATTTGACTGCTTAAGCTATTCATGAAGATATGAAGAGAGGACCTAATGATAATATTGACAATCCTTTCAGAAATAGATTCTAAAAGTCATAGCCAAGTGATACTGATAATACTGCCTTTGATTAGGTTGCGATTGAAAATCAAATCGAAAATGAAAAGTAATGATTATCATTATTATTACTTACATATTTTAATATTTACTATTATAATTATATATAAATCAATTATCATTCCTAATATTATATATCTTAATAAATTATCAATTCATTCCATAAATATTAATATTATATAATTTTTCTTCAGCTTGCTTTAATTATCCAATACCATAATCAGTTTTGAAAATCATATTTTGAAAAGAAGTTAGAAATCCCTCTTCCTTTTTCTTTAAAATTACTCCCAACCTATGATTAGCATTGAAGTACCATTAATAATTATAATCAAGAATTGAGCCTGGATTTAGAACATCTTCAAAAATCTTTTAAGTTTTTTCTCCAGAATCATATTCTAAAATTTAATTACTATTGTATTGCATTATTTCACTAAAAGGCATTTCGTTTTATTTTTTTAATTTTGTAAAAAGTGTCTTGCTATTTTAAAAAATTCTTTCGATTAAAATATACTTACAATTTTTTTTATAAGAATCATACACTGTATTCTTTAAAAATTCATATCTTTTAAAGGTTTTATCTTTATTAAGTTTTATTGATGAAATCGTCCAAAATTTATGATCATATTTTTTCTCTGCACTGTATTTTAAAATTGGGAATACTTCATTTCCATATGGAAGAGAAATTATATCTACTTATTAGGTTTCATTACTTATTATAAAAAATTATTATTTACTTTTAACTTAAGTTTTTTTGTTATTTTTTTATTTCTAAATCTTTTAATTTATTTTCTAATTCTTAAATATATTATTTTTATTATTTATTTATTACTAATTGATCATCTAATTATTATTTTAAACCTCCTATTTGTTATTTTTATAAATTATTAAATTAAAGTAATTATTAATTAGCTTGATTTTATTAATAAATAAATAATTTTTACTCTAAAAATTATTTTTTGGCTATATTAAATTATTTTTATTATAATTCATCATTAAATTAAAAATCTAAAAAAATATCTTTATTTTAATTGAATTATTCCATAAATAATTTTATAATGAAAATTTGAATATAATTAATAAATAAAAATGATGATGAAAAAATAAAAATAGAAGATAAATTAGATATTATATAATATAATAATAATTATAAGATAAATATTAGTAGAATTAAATGTTGTAAAGATAAAGTAAACGACTAAGAATTTTGAGTTAGTTGCAAAGACACCGATTGGGTTCAAAGGTAGAACATCATGATAATAAGAATGAGCATAATGATGATCATGGAGATCATCATGATCACGATCATGGTCATCACCATCATGTGTATGACTGGAGAGATGATCCAAATATAAATCTAAATTTGGAAGTAGATGCTAGAGGAATAGGATTTGACCCTAAATCATATGTGAGTCCTTATGTGCATCATTAGGATCCTAATCATGATGATTGGGACTTGAGGGCACTTTATAAGGGATATGATCATTATGATTTATCAATTAATCATAGACCTGAAAAGAGACTTCCAGAGTTGCACAATAAGATGAGCGCTGGTATTGATGATAAGGAGCATGCCATTGAGCATCTTGCCGATTATGAAAGTGAAGATGCTGATTTCTAGCCTGATACTTTCTCTTCTTAGCATTTCAGGCATAAGGGACCTATGACTGGATTCTTTATTATTGGAATTCTCCCCATTCTTTTCTTCTCTAATGAGTTCTTTTTCAATCATTACGTATTATTATCACAATCATATATTTTAATACAAATATTATCATTTCAATATTAAAATTAAAGCCAGATGAAGATTATTGGAGAATAAGTAGACCTCCTCCTTTGGATTACCCTGATGTAGATGATACTGATGATACTGAAACTTTCCAAGATTATTAAACTCTGACAATAAAAAGAGCTGTTGACAGTGGACAAGTAGCCGAATTATGGTATGACATCAAGGATGGAGTCAAGGTTTATAATAAGTGGTCAGGAGTTAATTAACCAATGCCTTTAATATGATCAATAATAATAATATTATCTTATTATTATATATGCTCATTTTTTTTATTTGCTAAATTATTATAATATATTTCCTGTATTTATTCATATCTACTCTAAATAAAATGTTTAATAAATTATAACTTTAAAGGTTTAATCATTATGATTCTACTGAATTTAAAAGTAGAAGTTAAGTTTAATAAAAATTTGATTCTTAATAAAATACTCAATCATTTTTATTTAAAAATACATATAATACAATCAAATATGATAAAAATCTATACGATAAAAAAATAATAACGGAAAAGAGCTCAAATTATAGAAAAATAAGTGGATATAATAACTAATAAAATTATTTTGGTCAATAAATTGATAAATGTAATGATAATAAAGTTACAAAAAATAATAGTTATATTATTGATAATATTTTTAATTCAACTGTTTTAAAAAATAGTAGTTAAATAAAAATTTAAAATAGTGATAATAAAGAAAAAAACAATAAAAGATAAAATTATCAAATAAATTAAGATTAATTAAAAACATTTTAAAGTTAGTTTATAATAAATTAATCACCATAATAATCTACTTAAAAGTATTTTTAAATCGAAGATGATCATAAAAAACTAAAAAAACCTGTTTATATTTCTAAAAGTTACGATAATAAAAAAAGTAAACTGCCTATAATAAATAATACTATTGATTGAAGTTAATTAAAAAGAAAAAATGATTTTAAAAATGAATAATTCAATATTTAATTTAGTAAAATTTAAACGAAAAATATAAAGGAGTATTTGAATTAAGTGGAATAAATTTAAACTTATAAGTAAAAATCTGGATACTAAACTGATTTTAGTTAAATTATGAAAAAAAAAGAAATTAGAAATAATTTAAGAAGTACATAAAAAAAATTAAATTCAGATAGTAGCAGTATTTAAAGTGAATAAAGTAATGAAAAATAAAAAAATAACAAGAGTTATAAAATTAAAAATATAAATGGAAGATAAAATTTTTAAAATAAACTAAGATAGTCTAAAATAGTATTAAAAGGATATGAAAGTTTAGATTTAATAAATACTATTGACAATATTTCTTAAAAAATAGTAATAGCATTAAATAGATTAAAACAAAATAATCGAAATTATAATGAAGGTAAGTTTTCCATAATTCTTAAAAATATTGTTAAGAATAATAATAAACCAATAATTAATTAATTATTTTTCAACAGATCAATAAATGAATAAACTTATTTTGAAACAATATGTAACAAAAGTTATATTTTTAATACTATTATAAACTTTTTAATGAAAGTAAATTAAAAAATTTAATAAGATAAAAATAAAACAGAAATTCAAATTTAAGATGAATAAGATAAAATGATAAAAGTATTAATGTTTTAAATAAATTAACTTTTTAATGACTTATCAAATTATTTACTAGAATTTAAGAACAAATAACTTTAATTTATCAATTCTGAAATAATTCATTAAGAAAAATAAATTGACGATGCTAAGTATATTAAAAATAAAATTAAAATAGATTAAGTTTTATATAAAAAAAATTGTACTTGAACCAAAAGTATAAGACTCAGTTCGAATAATTCAAAAAAATAATGCAGATAAAACAGAATATCAAAATTGAGAATAATTTTGATTAATTACTTAAGATAGAGTAGAACTGTGGCTCATTTTTGCTTTTGGATAAAACTTAGTTAAACATTGAAAAGTGCTATGACAATTCCAAACTTCTTCTTAATCTATAGTCTCAATAACTCAAGGAAAACAAATAATTTAACGTTATTCCTGATCTTGAATTGCCTTCTCAAATAATATGATATTTTAATTATTTTTCTCATTTTACTTTATATTTTATAATGATTAAAGCTCTTTTTATTCAATTACCTTAATAATCTTTTTAATACAATAATTAATATTATCATTCCATTCAGAAAGATTTAAGTACTAAGTTAAATTTCATTCAAAATAAATCTAACTTATTTTTTTTAAATCCAATTCTTTATTTTGGAAATAATAATAAATTTTTAAATTTAAAATGCAATTAAGAAAATAAATTACATGATTTTATAAAATAATTTAATATTCAAGGATAAGAAATTCATTTTGAAATTTGCTCATAGAATATTTAAAAAGAAAATATTTTATTTTTAAAAAGGTAATTTTATATTATTAATCAAGATTAAATGTTAATAAAGTTTAAATATTACTTGATTTAAATACAAATTTATAATTTAATCGTTATATTGAATAAATATTAAAAAAAATTAATATCCTTAACGAATAGTATTTAAATTAAGACATTTATTTTAATGTTAAATTAAATGATAAATTAGATAACAATAAAGTAATGAATTTAGTAAATTTACTAAAAATATAAAATTTATATATTGATTACAATATGATTTTAAAGTAAATATTAAATAATTATTAATAAAGAAATAATAACATAGTTAGGATTTAAGACTTAATTAAAAGACTTAAAGAAGTAAATTTAATTCAGTATGACATAAATAGTTTTTCTTAACATTAAATGTATACAAGTAAACTTTAAAATATTTATAATAATGGTACTGATTAATATATTGGTTTGGGCGCAAATTCATATAGTTTCATATAGTAAAAGTCATATCGTAATACTCGATCATATTTCAAATATATCAAGCATCTTTCTAATAATAATATTTATTACAAATCAAATGAAAACTACATTATGCGAATAATATATTAACAATTAAGAAGATCTTAAGGATTATATTTTTAAGATTTATCTACTCATTGTTTGTTATCTCAAAAATAATTATAAGAATTTAAGAATACCATAAAATTAATTTACCATGAATAGAGAGAAAATGAATGTTTTTATAACAATGATTAATATTTTAGCCTCTTTAATCAATAATAAATAATTATTCATAATTATGCTTAAATAGCTGAATAAATATATTATATAGTAGAGAGAATAAAAAATAAATTATAATGATCCCTATTTTTATAAATTAAATATTAAATAATTTTTATTTTTATCTTTAATTTATTAAAATCAAATTAATATTCTAATAATTTAAAAGATGAATATTTAAAAAACTGCATTTTTATTGAAATATTATTAATAATTATTTTATAAATTATTTGAGTTTAAAAATTAATTTTTTTATTTATTAAAAATTTTTTACTTTTATTAATTTATATTATAAAAATAATTATAATTTATTATTTAAAAAAATATAAATTTTAAAACAAATGAGTTTAAAAAATGATTATATATAATCTGATTAAAAAAAAGAAGTAAATTAGATTGATAATGAATAAATTTATTAATAATATTTGATAAAAGAA
>Ga0315908_10002890_pt1 | contig 12492 bp, 10 predicted proteins | sample LakEriMetagenome_12_FD_203520 | JGI IMG/M metagenome (GOLD analysis project Ga0315908, IMG submission 203520) | Freshwater fungal communities from buoy surface, Lake Erie, Ohio, United States - Buoy 4 MA124 | ecosystem: Environmental > Aquatic > Freshwater > Lake > Lake biofilm | place: USA...
TGCATGGCGCACATCTATAGTTTGTTTGTTGGCAGACAATGCCGCGCTCATTACTAATGAATCATCAGAAGTAGAAGCATTTATTATTGTAATAGTTGGATAAAGGGCTTTTAGCAATAACAATCTATTGGTTTCCGATTTGGAACCAGTGATATTTATTTTTGATTTTGATTTTAAATCTTTAGCCGTTAGCCTTACATTCATTATTTCAATTTTTCATTGTCATGATGACGGTCTTTATCACGTATCGATTTTAGAGCCATTTTTTTTTCAAAAGCGGCCTGTAAGTCAATTCCAGTTTGGTTGGCAAGACAAAGTACTACAAAAACTACATCGGCTAATTCTTCGCCAAGGTCTTTGTTTTTATCGGATTCTTTTTCCGATTGTTCTCCATAACGGCGAGCAATAATTCGAGCCACTTCCCCTACTTCTTCTGTGAGTTGGGCCATATTGGTAAGTTCATTAAAGTAACGAACTCCGTGTTCTTTGATCCAATTATCAACTTCAAGCTGGGCGTTTTTTAGGTTCATAAGCACTTGTGTCTAAATAAAATTATATCTTCTTTAAAACAATTTTCTCCGTTTGTTTTTCAATTATTAATTTAAAAAGATTTTTTAAATAATCATAATCTTCAGCTGGGATAATAGTTGCATTTACATCTAAATTTGAGTTAATTGTAATTTGTTCGGCATTTGAAGAAATTAAAAAATCAAAAGACGCCTGCTTTTGTTTGATTCCAATTGAGATAGATTCTGGTAAAGTTTCAATTTTATATCCTTTTGGAATATTAATATTTATCAAATATTTACCTCTTGTTGGGTATAAAAAATTAATTGGAAACTGTCTATTATTTTGTTTAAAAGGATTTTGAACTAATCCAAAACACAACATAGGAGAAAAGAAAATCCGATCTCCTAAAATTTCACCAAAATTTTTATTACTGATGGTGTATTTCTCGTAAACTGGCTGATCCACTAATTTGTCATTTACTAATTCATAGTTTTCGACTTCAAATCCAGAATATTTTTTTTCAAAATTATCAATCAGATTTTCCTGGGAAGCTCCAGAGATGTTTTCTCTAAATTTCAATGCTTCAAAATCAAAATAGGCATTTACTACTTTTCCTATTACTTCTCCAGCAGAATCAATTTTGAAAGACATGGTCATTTGGTTAACTGAATTGTTATCAGAAACTAAATCTATTTCTGAAGTGATTCCATCTTTGCTGATAAGACGCCCTTTATCATTTAAATCCCTAATAGGAAGGTTGTTTATAGAACAATTTTTACAGGTTGCATCCAATAAATATCTTTTTCCATCGACTTCAGCTGAAGCAATTACATAATCAAACTTAGATTTATTTGGGAACAAAGTAACCCCATTTGTTTTGGTACTCAATAATACCGGGTTTGCCTCAATTCCGACAATTTTTAACATCGCAATAAGCATTAAATTGATTTCAGCTACATTTCCAGAGTTTTCATTATAGGCAGAAACCACTCCACTTTTGGTAAAAAAACCTAAATTTCCATTCCAATTCATCTTATTTTTTACATAATCAAAAATTACTTTTAAACGCACCTCCGTTGAATCTGTGCTTTTAACAATTCGTTTCAAATCTTTAAAAAAATAATCACTTTTGTTTAATTCTCCACCAAATTCGTCTGCTTCGAATATCGATTTTGCAACACTTTCCCAGGTTGAGGCTAATTGCTTTGGGGGCTGATTAGGAAATTGAACAGTTTTTAACTCATGAGCTATTTTACTGTAATAATTATTCATATTCCTCACATAATCTTCTTCAATTAATTGTGGTACATCAACAGCTTCATATTTTGTTTTTACTTGTTGATAGTTCAAATATTCTGCTTGTCCGTGTTCATTATCATATCGAACGGTAATTGGTTCAATTTTATCTTCATGTGAAACTTTAACAAACCCTAATTGCACCACATTGTACAGAAAGAAAGGTGGAATCTCAGTTATAAATTGTGCGAAATTCACTGGGATTTTATATTGATATTGAAAAAGAGGTAATTCAGATAAATTTTCAGATTTATACCGGTATTTCAATTCAATTATTGAACCTTCTTTTACATTTGGGAATGTAATTTTTTTTGTTTTCCAAAACTCATTTGTACTTTCCTGAAATTTGCTTTCTCCCAATACCTTTTCCTTGATAATTTTACCATTTTCGATATTGTAGGTGTTTGCATTTAAAATAGTTACATTTTCATCTGCCAATTTTTCGTAACCAACATAATAAGGAATTTCAAAATCAGCCCACTTTAAACCTTCTTTTTTATAAATTTTTATCCTTATGGAAAATTCTGTAACCATCGAAAAACCATTTGTTAAAGTATATTTATAAGTAGTTTTTGCTTTTTTATATAGAAATGCAGCGACAGCACTTGAATCTAATTTATGAGTGCTTTCTAGTAATTCTTGTTTTGAAACTTTTCCAAACTCCAAATTTTGAGCACTAGCTTTAAAAACTAATAATACTATTAAACTAAATAGGATTTTTTTCATGCTTTTTAAATCTTCTTTAAAACAATTTTCTCACTATGTTTATCAACAATTTCTTTAAAGAAATTTTTCAATACATCATAGTATTCAGCACCAACAATTGCTTGGTTGATATCTAATGTATAAACAATTTGAAATTTATTTTCGGTATTTGAAACTAGATAGGTAAAATTACAGATTCCATCAATCATAGCCACTGATTTTGATTGTGGTATAGTTTCAATAGCATAACCTTCTGGAATTGTGAAGCTAATATTGTACTTATCCTGATTTGGAAAAATAAAATCTACTGGATATTCTCTTTTTTCTTGAGTGAAAATATTTTTGGTTTCTGCTAAAAAGAAAACTGGAGAAAAATACATTTTATCTCCTATTACTTCAATTGCATTATTATGAGTAAAAGTATAATTTTCTACTACCGGCATTGATAAATCCGTTTTATTTTGCACATCATAATCACCAATTTCAATTCCAGGATATTTTTTTTCTAATTTTTCTATATAACTTTCTTTGTTTAAAGAATTGTACCTTTCTCTGAAGGAATACGCATTATAATCGAAGTAGTTTTCCCTAATTTTCCCTGTCATTGTTCCGTCTTTTTCAATAGTCGCCATCATATTGATAACATCTTTAGAGTTGTTTTTTGGCATTAAATCAACCTCTGATGATGTTCCGTCTTTTCTAATGATTCTTCCCACCCAATTCAAAGCATTAAAAGGCAAAATATTAGGCAACGTATTCTTGTGTGTGGCATCCAAAAGTAGTAAGCCATTATTGTATTCAACTCCTGCTATTACATAATTAAAAGCCGTTCGTGAGGGATAAACAGTTATACCGTTTGAGCGAGTACTCAAAACAACTGGATTAGCATCAATTCCTGCATAACGCAACATAGAAACTAGCATCAAATTAATTTCGGCAACATTTCCAGTTTTGTCAATATAAGCTCTTCTAACGCCTTCATCGCAATAATAACTGTTGTTGTTATTCCAATTCATTCTCGCTTTTACATAATTGAAAATGGCGCTTATTTTTTCTTCATTAGAAACTAATCCATTTAAAATAATATCGAGATCCTTTTCAAAATAGCCCGTTTTTTCAACTTCAAGACCAAAATTTTCAGCTAAATAAATTTTTCTAACCACACCTTCCCAGTCGGACGCATAGTTTTCAAAAGTACTTTGAGGCATTTTTTTTCCCGACAATTCATGAATTAAAGAAGAGGTATAATTGTCAATATTATTAACAAAAGCCTCGTCTCTAATTGCTGGTACATTTTCGGCCACATATTTAGTTTGCGTTTCTAAATAATCTATTTTTTCATAGTCAAATTTAGTTGTTTCGGTAGATGTTCCAGTAGCCCTATTTTTATCTGTTAGTGTAATGATTCTATTTTTGGTTTCTGTCGAAGTTGTAAATGAAATGAACCCTTTATTTCTTACATTGTAAATATAATATTCTGGTATACATGCTAAAAATTCTGAATAATTTACAGGAATCTCTTTTTGAAAATACCACTCTGGTAAAGTTGAAAAATACGGCGAGCGAATCACCACTTTGTATTCTATAATTGAGCCCTCTTTGACATCTGGAAGTGTGATTTTTTTTCTAAAATAGTTTTTAGATCTGTTTTCTGTAAACTCGCCTTCGCTTTTTAATTTCGTTTTTTGAATTTTGCCATCTACTAAATTAAAAGTCATCGCTTTTGAAAAAGTAACTGTTTCAGAGGGTGAACCTCCAGTATAATAATTGTACGCATGAGAAGCATTTCCATATCCTTCTTTTTTGTAAATTTTTATTTTAGTGTCTATTTCTGTAACCATCCCAAAACCATTTAATTCTGAGTATTCAAAATAGGTTCTACCAACTTGAAATAGAACTGCTGCTACTGCTGAAGTATCTATTGGATGGACTTTTTCTTTTAATTCTTCAACTGTTACCTTGCCCAATTCGTACTTTTTTTGGGAGAAAACAATAGTATTTATTAATAAAAATGCAATGGTGAGTCCTAATTTATTTTTCATTTTCTTTAATTTAAATTTTAGCTATTACTATTTTTGAATTGTCATTCCTTCTTACTTTTTCAATAAACATTCGAAATTCTTCGAATTCCTCTTTAGAATAAATCCCTTTTTTCAAAAGTAGTTTTCGCTTATAGACTATGTTTAGACCGTCTTTTTTAACAAGCTCCATTTTATAGTTTCCGAATTTATTGCTTAATTCAATATTTTCCGGCATTGCTTCAATTAAAAAACCTGATGGCAATGTGATGGTAATTTCATCATTATCTACGAAGCCTCTTTCTATTTCAAAAGGATTGTGACGGTTTCTGCTTTTTTTAAGATTTCCAGAATACTGGTTGAACGCATTTACTGCAAATAAAATTTTATTACCTGTGATTGCTCCATAATTCACAGCGCTAATTTGAACGTTTTCTGTAAAAGAAATTTTCTCTTTATCGTTAAAAAAAGAGGTATTATTAATATTTAAATTATTGATATTACTCCAATAATTTTTATAATTTCTTTCTTTTTCAGTTGGTGATAGTTTCTCTAATTGGTATTTTTTTTGGTATTGAGTACCCTCAGAAACTATTGAAATCCCCCCTTCAAAATCACCTGTTTCAGAAATGGAATACTGCCCCTTGCTGAATTGCGAGTTGGTATTTTCATCATAGTCTTTGGTTCGAACAATTTCACCGCCTTCGGGTTTTATTACCACTACATTTCGGTCATCAGTGAAATTAGCTTGAAATCCAAATGGGTTATCTTGGCTAGTACATTCTAAAAAAACATACTCCTTTTGATTTGGAATTGCCAAAATAACGTGATTCCCTTGAACGGAAAAAAAATCGGATTCAATATCTATTTTATCTGAATCACCATACAGTTCTGTATAATACGCAGGAACATCAACTGCGTTTAAAAGTGCTCTAGTATAATTCGACAATGCTTTACAATCTCCGTAACTTAATCGATCAACATCGCTAGCTATCATTGGTTTAAAACCGCCAATTCCAACTTGAACGCTTATGTATCTTGATTTATTTTGAAGGTATTGGTAAACGATTTTAGCTTTTTTAATTGGATCTTTTTCAACTCCTACTATCGATTTAATTTTGGCAATTGTTTCGTCTGATAAATCGCAAGTACCTTTTAAAATTTTTTCTGAAAACCACTGGCCATATTCCTTCCAGTTTTTGGCAGAACCATCAACCCCTTCTAAATTAAAAAACTCTAAACTCATTATAACCCTTGGGTAAATTTTGATAAAATCGGGACTTAATTCTTCTGGTTTTTGAGCCACTACAGCTTCTACTGCATAGGATAATTGAGTTGATGTATCGGAAGTTTTTTTAACATTAAAGCTATCCAAATTAAACTCTTTCTTTTTAAAACCTAAATCATTAGGATAGGTAACTTTTAAAATGCTTTTTTCAATACTCACGTAATAATCTGTGATTGGCATCCACTTTGGGATTAAAGCCGTATTTGAGGTTTGAATTTCGCAAGTAAAATTGACTGTAAATGGATAATTAATTGGAGTGTAATCTAGATAAACAACTCGACTATCAGAAAAAAGTGTACCCCCGCTTACGGCACTTTCATCAATAAAATCTTTTTTTCTAATTTTCTTGATTTCATTTCCAAAGGCATCATAAATAACTGCTTCAATAGCATTTAATGATCTAGATTTGTCATATCCCGTTATTGCACCAACAGCACTTAACCCATTTTTATTGTAAACGGTTACAACTCTATTGGTATAAATGGTCATTTTTCTTTGTGAAGAAATTAAAATTTCTTGATGGTTTAAGCGAACAACAGCATTTGAATTAGTCAATAAGCTATCTGCTATTTGGGTTGCCGAATATTTTATTTTTTGAGCTGTAACTGCAATTGTAAAAAATGCAACTAGCAGAATGGTAAGGTTTTGTTTCAAAATTTGGCTGAAAAGGATTTATAAAATCCAAATATAAACAAAATAAGTAATAATATTATGATTTGTTTTTACTGTCAATAATTAGGGTAACAGGACCGTCATTGACTAATTCTACTTTCATATCGGCACCAAATTTACCCGTTTGGATTTTCTTTCCAAGCTCCAATTCCATATGTTTTACAAAATTTTCATAAATAGGAATAGCCATCTCGGGTTTTGACGCTTTGATATATGAAGGTCGATTTCCCTTTTTTGTGCTGGCATGCAAAGTAAATTGGCTCACAATAATAATATCACCTTGAATGTCTTTAACAGATAGGTTCATCACATTATTTTCATCACCAAAAATTCGAAGATTGATTATTTTTTGGCTAAGCCAATTGATGTCTTCTTGGGAATCTTCGTCTTCAATTCCAACCAATACCAATAAACCGCTTTGTATATTAGCTACAATTTCGGTTTCAATCGTTACCGATGCGGAAGATACTCTTTGGATTACTACTTTCAAATTAATTGTAAATTGTAAATTGTGAATTATTGAAGAAATTCATAATTATTTTTTTAAGTTATTCTTCGTTGAAATAATTATTGAAGCTAGGAGTTTATTAATTTCTAAAATATCCATATTTAATGATTGGTATTGGTCTTCACTCAAATATTGAGATTGAAATAATAATTCTAACCAATAATCACTCTCATTTGCTTCTTTTTGAGCAATGGCAAGTTTATGAATGAAATCTAATTTACTTTCTGCATGTTCAGATTCCCTAACCATTGCGCCAATTGATGTGCCGCTTCTCAACAATTGCTTACTTAATACAAACTCTTTTTTTTCAAAAATTAAGAATTGCTGCAATTTTACGATTCGTAAAGCAAAACTAAATGATTTTGTTTTTATTATATTTTCTGCCATAATTTGCATTACTAATCTAAATTACAATTTTTAACTATTCGAAATAATTAATAATTCATAATTCATAATTATTTATTCCTCGTTTCATCACTTGCCTTTCGATCCTCATCATAAATATCTGTTCTATAATGCTCCTCATCACCTTCCAAAATTTTGAGATAACTTTTATAACGAGACCAAGAAATTATATCTTCTTCGAGGGCTTTTTTAATGGCACAATGAGGTTCGTCTTTATGCAAACAGTTATTGAATTTACATTGATCTTTTAACTTGAAAAATTCAGGGAAATAACCGCTAATTTCTTCTTTTTCCATGTCTACAATTCCAAACCCTTTGATTCCTGGAGTGTCAATAATTCTTGCATCGAAACTTAAATCGTACATTTCTGCAAAGGTAGTGGTGTGTTGACCCTGCATACTTTGCTCCGAAATTACCTTTGTTTTTAATTGTAAATTAGGTTCCAAAGCATTTACCAACGTCGATTTTCCAACACCAGAATGTCCTGAAAACATGCTTACTTTCCCAATCATCATTTCCTTTAAGGCGGTAATCCCTTTCATTTCTGTGGAAGAAACACGTAAACATTGGTAACCAATTTCTTGATAGATATGTTGCAGGTATAATTGTTCTTCCATCGTTGCCTCGTCAAACGTATCGATCTTATTAAAAACCAACACCGTTTCAATTCCGTAAGCTTCAGCGGTAACTAAAAAACGGTCGATAAAATTGGTGGTTGTGGGCGGGTTATTTATGGTAATTAACAGAAAAACCCGATCAATATTAGAGGCAATAATGTGCATTTGATGCGACAAATTCACTGATTTTCGAACAATATAATTTTTCCTTTCGTGAATAACATGAATCGTTCCAGTAACGGTATCTGAAGTTTCCTCCAAATCATAATCTACCCAATCACCTACCGCAATTGGGTTGGTACTTTTAATGCCTTTTATTCGGAACTTACCCTTCATACGACATTCAATAAAATCCCCTTGTTCCGATTTTACAGTGTACCAACTTCCAGTAGATTTATAAACTAGTCCTGTCATGAGGCAAAGATAGAGTTAATTCGAAGAATGATTTATGATTTTTTCCTGATGACTAATACTTTCTTGATGAATTGCCTTAAATAATTTTACAATAAATTCCTCACTTAATCCCTTTTCTTCTCCGTCAGCTATCATTTTTTTTAGAATTTCTGCCCATCGTTTATTTTGTAAAACCGATACATTTTTTGCTTTTTTAATTGCACCGATCGCTTCTGCAACCTTCATTCTATTTCCTAATAATTCCAAAATTTTTGAATCGGTGATATCGATTTTAGCTCTCAACTTTTCCATATCAATATTAAAATCTTCTTCTTCAATCGATGCCTTTCGAATGACTAGCTCTTTAATAATTTGTTTCAAAGTTTGAGGGGTAACTTGTTGTTCAGCATCACTCCAAGCATTTTCTGGATCGTTATGCGTTTCAATCATCAATCCGTCATAATTCAAATCTAAAGCTTGTTGGGAAACTTCTTTTATCATTGCTCTTTTCCCCGTAATGTGTGAGGGATCACAAATTAGCGGTAAATCAGGAAATTTACTTTGCAAATCGATAGCAATTTGCCACTCAGGAATGTTTCTATATTTTGTTTTTTCATAGGTTGAAAAACCCCTATGAATGACGCCTAATTTCTTAATCCCAGCATTATACAAACGCTCCACACCGCCTATCCACAATGCCAAATCGGGATTTACAGGATTTTTAACCAATACTATTTTATCTGTATTTTGTAAAGCATCAGCAATTTCTTGAACCGCAAAGGTATTTACCGTGGTTCTGGCTCCAATCCAAAGCACATCAATATCATGTGCTAAAGCTAATTTTACGTGAGCGGCATTGGCAACTTCAATTGCCATCATCAAACCGGTTTCTGCTTTTGCTTTTTGCAACCATTTTAAACCTATTTCTCCAACGCCTTCAAATCCTCCCGGTCGAGTTCTAGGCTTCCAAATTCCTGCTCGGAAAATTGAAACGTCCGAATTTTTTAATTCGTGAGCAATTTTTAATACCTGCTCTTCAGTTTCTGCGCTACATGGACCCGCAATCACTAACGGATGTGATAAGTTAAAATCTTCTAACCACTTTCTCATTTCAATATTGTTCTCCATGCTTTTCATTCTTGTGATTGCGCTAATTTGATATTGTGCAAAATTATTACAATTATCTTGAATACCCTTTTTGTTTGCTTATTATTTACAACAATTTTAGACTTTGTTCGTTTGTAAATTAATTAATTTATAGTCGGCTTTTAGGATTGATTATGGTAAACCTAAATTTTCTGCTTACTTTTGTTTAAAATAATTTATATGTCAATTGAAGTTGTAAATATATCAAAAAGTTATGGTGATCAGAAAGCACTGGACGCCGTTTCCTTCTCGGTTAAAAAAGGAGAGATTGTTGGTTTTTTAGGTCCAAATGGCGCTGGAAAATCTACTTTGATGAAAATATTAACTACTTACATCACTGCAGATCAAGGAAGTGCTGCCGTAAATGGATTTGATGTAAATTCTAACCAAAAGGCGGTTCAATTGTCTGTAGGTTATTTGCCGGAGCACAATCCATTGTATTTGGATTTATATGTTAGAGAATATTTGGCATTCAATGCTGATGTTTTTAAAGTAGAAAAATCAAGAATAAATGAGGTTATAGAATTAACCGGTTTGACTTCTGAAAGTCATAAAAAAATTGGTCAATTGTCCAAAGGATATCGCCAAAGAGTGGGTTTAGCCAATGCGCTTTTACACAATCCTGATGTTTTAATCTTAGATGAACCCACTACTGGTTTGGATCCAAATCAATTAGTGGAGATTAGAAATGTGATTAAAAATGTGGGAAAAGACAAAACGGTATTCTTATCAACACACATTATGCAAGAGGTTGAGGCCATTTGCGATCGTGTCATCATTATCAATAACGGTAAAATTGTTACCGATAAAAAATTGGATAAACTAGTTTCCTCCGACAAAGAACAAGTTATTGAAGTTGAATTTGATTATAAAATCGAAGACCAAGCTATTGCAAAAATCCCTAATTTAAAATCCTATAAAAATATTCATGACTGCATTTGGGAATTGACTTTTATTTCTGAAACCGACATGCGTCCAGTTGTTTTTGATTTTGCTAATGAAAACGGATTAAAAACACTTCAATTGAATCAAAAGAATAAAAACCTGGAAGCCATTTTTAGGGAAATAACCAAAAAATAAATCTTTTTAAAAAAGTGCCTTAGCAATTTGGCGAATATTCTCTGATTTTCCCATTGAATAATAATGCAAAACAGGAACACCTGCTTGTTTTAATTCCAATGATTGTTGGATTGCCCATTCAATTCCCACCGCTTTTACCTCAGCTGCAGAAGTGCATTTTTCAACGGCAGTAATTAAATCTTCCGGTAAATCAACACGGAATATTTGCGGTAATAATTGCATGTGTTTCTTTACGGCAATTGGTTTTATCCCTGGAATAATAGGTATTGTAATTCCCATTGCTCTGGCTTTTTCAACAAATTCAAAGTATTTAGAATTGTCGAAAAACATTTGGGTAACCACATAATCAGCCCCTGCATCTACTTTTTCCTTTAACCTTTTTAAATCCGATTGGAGCGATGGTGATTCCAAGTGTTTTTCTGGATAACCAGCAACGCCGATACAAAAATCAGACTTGTTATCTACATCAATTAAATCATGTAAATATTGACCATTATTTAATCGCTTTATTTGTTTCACTAAATCGACAGCATAATTATTTCCCCCATTTTTAGGCATAAAATATTTTTCCTCTTTCATCGCATCTCCACGTAACGCCATCACATTATCTATACCTAAATAATGGCAATCTACTAGTAAATACTCTGTTTCCTCTTTTGTAAATCCACCACAAAGCACATGTGGAATAGTATCTACATTGTATTTATGTTTTATGGAAGCACAAATTCCTAGAGTCCCAGGACGCATTCTGGTAAGCTTTTTATCTAATAATCCGTTTCCTTTATCGATATAAACAAACTCTTCTCGTGAAGTAGTTACATCAATAAATGGGGGATTAAATTCCATTAATGGGTCGATATTATCATATAATTCTTGGATACTTTTTCCTTTTTGAGGCGGTATAATTTCAAAAGAAAATAAAGTATTACCTTTCGCTTTTTCAATGTGTTTTGTTACTTTCATTTGTATAATTATTAATCAGCAATATTTGGATTCAACCATTTTGTTGCTACTTCTGTTGAAATATTTCTCCGTTTTGAATAATCTATAACCTGATCTTCTTTAATTTTTCCAAGGCCAAAATACTTACTTTCAGGATTTCCAAAATAATATCCTGAAACCGATGAAGCAGGCCACATGGCCATACTTTCCGTTAATTTTACGCCTATTTCTTGTTCTACATTTAGTAATTTCCAAATGGTAGGTTTTTCCAAATGATCTGGACACGCTGGATAACCAGGTGCCGGCCTTATTCCTTTGTATTTCTCCTCAATTAAATCATCCGGTGATAAAACCTCATCGGAAGCGTAACCCCAGATTTCTTTTCTCACTTTTTCATGTAGATATTCTGCAAAAGCCTCCGCCAATCGATCTGCAAGTGCTTTGACCATGATAGAATTATAATCGTCTAAATTCGTTTCAAATTCCGAAGCCCATTCATCAACTCCAAAACCTGTGGTGACACAAAAAGCACCCATATAATCTGTTTTTCCAGAATCTTTTGGGGCAATAAAATCGGCTAAGGCCATATTTGGAGCTCCAGCTGTTTTTTGAGATTGCTGACGTAAGGTTAGAAAGGTTGATGATTGATGGCTATTAATTGGTGAAACCAAAATATCATCATCATTAACTTGATTGGCCGGGAAAATTCCATAAATGCCTTTAGCTGCTATTTTCTTTTCTTTCAAAATTACTTTAAGCATTTCTTGTGCATCTGCAAAAACGGAAGTTGCTTGTTCTCCTACTACTTCATCTGTTAAAATAGCTGGGTATTTTCCAAACAATTCCCAAGTTCTAAAAAACGGAGTCCAATCGATATAAGGAACTAAAACATCCAAATCCACTTCCATAGTC
>Ga0315908_10002891_pt1 | contig 12476 bp, 10 predicted proteins | sample LakEriMetagenome_12_FD_203520 | JGI IMG/M metagenome (GOLD analysis project Ga0315908, IMG submission 203520) | Freshwater fungal communities from buoy surface, Lake Erie, Ohio, United States - Buoy 4 MA124 | ecosystem: Environmental > Aquatic > Freshwater > Lake > Lake biofilm | place: USA...
GCGATGGATGCCTCGAACCTGCTGAAACCCGCGTTGCAGGGCGGCAAGCTGCGCTGCATGGGCTCGACCACCTACAAGGAATTCCGCCAGCACTTTGAGAAGGACCGCGCCCTGTCGCGCCGGTTCCAGAAGATCGACGTGAATGAGCCTTCGGTGCCCGATGCGATCAAGATCCTGATGGGGCTGAAGCCGCATTTTGAGGATCACCACGATCTGCGCTACACCAATGACGCGATCAAATCGGCCGTCGAACTGGCGGCGCGCTATATCCACGACCGCAAGCTGCCGGATTCTGCGATTGATGTGATCGACGAGGCGGGTGCCGCGCAGCATCTTCTGGCCGAAGGCAAGCGGCGCAAGTCCTTGGGTGTGAAAGAGATTGAGGCTGTGGTGGCCAAAATCGCCCGCATCCCGGCGAAATCTGTGTCCAAGGATGATGCCGAAACGCTGCGCGATCTGGAAAAGACTCTGAAACGCGTGGTGTTCGGGCAGGACAAGGCGGTTGAGGCGCTGTGCTCGGCCATCAAACTGGCCCGCGCAGGATTGCGGGAGCCTGAAAAGCCCATTGGCAACTATCTTTTCGCCGGGCCGACGGGTGTCGGCAAGACCGAGGTGGCCAAGCAATTGGCCTCGTCGCTTGGCGTCGAACTTTTGCGCTTTGACATGTCGGAATACATGGAAAAGCACGCGGTCAGCCGCCTGATCGGCGCCCCTCCGGGCTATGTCGGGTTCGATCAGGGCGGCATGTTGACGGACGGGGTCGACCAGCACCCGCATTGCGTCCTCTTGCTGGACGAAATGGAAAAGGCGCACCCGGATGTCTACAACATCCTGTTGCAGGTGATGGACCACGGGAAGCTCACCGACCACAACGGCCGGACGGTGGATTTCCGCAATGTGATCTTGATCATGACCTCGAACGCAGGCGCGTCGGAAATGGCGAAAGCGGCGATCGGCTTTGGCCGCGACCGTCGCGAGGGCGAGGATACGGCGGCGATTGAGCGCACCTTCACGCCGGAATTCCGCAACCGTCTGGATGCGGTCATCGCCTTTGCGCCCTTGGGCCGCGACATCATCATGCAGGTGGTGACCAAGTTCGTCCTCCAGCTTGAGGCGCAGCTGATTGACCGCAATGTTCACATCGACCTGACGACCGAGGCCGCCGCTTGGCTTGGGGAGAAGGGCTATGACGACAAGATGGGCGCGCGGCCTTTGGGGCGTGTGATCCAAGAGCATATCAAGAAGCCACTGGCCGAAGAGCTGCTCTTTGGCAAGCTGACCAAGGGCGGCACGGTGCATGTCGGCGTCAAGGACGGCGCGCTGCACCTGACCTATGAAGAGCCGCAAAAGCCGCGCCTGACGGGTCAAAAACCGCCACTTCTCACGGCGGAATGACCGCAAAGATGATCCGGGCGCTTGCCCCACTTCTCATGGCCCTCGCCCCCCCGGCGGGGGCCTTTGAATTGGCGTTTCCGGCGGGCTGCACTTTGGGTCAAGACTGCTATATCCAGCAATATCATGACCATGACCCGGGGCCGGAGGCCACGGACTATACCTGCGGGCCGCTCAGCTATGACGGCCATGACGGCACCGACATTGCTCTGCCCACCCGTGCCGCGATGGCGGCCGGGGTCGCGGTGCTGGCCGCCGCCCCCGGCGTGGTCAAGGGCCTGCGCGACGGGGTGGCCGATGCCGCCCCCTTCCCGACCGGACAAGACTGCGGCAATGGCGTGGTGATCGACCATGGCAATGGCTGGGAAACCCAATATTGCCATTTGAAACAAGGTTCAGTCCGGGTCACCACCGGTGAGACCGTGACAACCGGCACCGCCTTGGGCCAGATCGGCCAATCCGGCCGGGCCGAGTTTCCGCATCTGCATTTCGCGGTCCGCCATGAGGGCGCCAAGATCGACCCTTTCGCGCCCGGTGCCACCGCCTGCGGCGCAGCGGGAGACGATCTTTGGGCCAGCGACCTGCCGCATCAACCGGGCGGCATCCTTGGCCTTGGCCTGACCGATCAGGTGCCCGAATTTGACGCGATCAAATCCGGCCTGCCCTCACCCGATCTGCCCGCGACAGCGCCCGCCCTGGTGGTCTGGGCCTATCTCTTTGGCCCAAGGGCGGGGGATGCGATCCTGTTCGACCTTATCGGGCCAGAAGGTGCCGTGGTGACCGAACGGGTGCAGATCGAAAAGACCCAAGCCCTTGCCTTCCGCGCGGTGGGCCGCAAACTGACCCTGCCCACCTGGCCACCTGGCCGCTATACCGCGACCGCGACCCTGATGCGCGACCGGGCGGAACTGTCGCGGCAAGAGATCACCCTGACGGTGACCCCTTAGGTTTCATCTTGGCCGAAATACTCTCGGGGGGGCTGCAATTGCTCGGCAATTGCAGCTTGGGGGGCAGACAGCCCCCCGAAAATTCTTGCGCCAAGAATTTTCTAGCGCTCGGTCAGTTTCAACTCGATCCGCCGGTTTTGGGCGCGGGCCTCGGGGCTCTCGCCTGCCGTCACGGGCTGGAACTCGCCAAAGCCGGTGGCGGCAAGGCGGGCGGGGGGAAAGCCCAGATCATCGACCATAAAGCGCACGACCGACAGGGCGCGGGCTTGGGAGAGCTCCCAATTGTCGGTGAATTCTCCGGTGCCGGACAGGGGCACATTGTCGGTGTGGCCATCGACGCGGATGATCCAGTCGATGGCGGGTGGGATCTGGTCGGCCACTTCAGACAGCGTCGCCACCACGCCTTCAATCTGGGCGCGGCCCTCGGGGGCGAGATCGGCGGCGCCGGGGGTGAAAAGCACCTCAGAGGAGAACACAAAGCGGTCGCCCACCACCCGCACCCCTTCGCGCCCGGCCAAAAGCTGGGAGAGTTGGCCGAAGAACTCGCTGCGGAAGCGTTCAAGATCGGCGTTTTCTGCCTCGAGCCGTTTGCGTTCGGCCTCCTCCAGCGCGGCGCGGCGCTTTTCTTCGGCGGCGACTTGGGCGAGGGCGGCATTCAACTGGCTGCCAAGGTTTTCAAGCTGCACCTGAGAGGCCGCATCGCGCGCGGCGGAGGCATCGAGAAGCCCCTGCAAGTTTGCCAATTGCCCGCGCAGGGCGGCGATCTGTTCGTTCAAGAGCGTGAGCTTGCGCTGCGCCTCTAGCGACTTTTCCTGCTCTTCGGTCAGCGTGGCCTTGGCAACATCCAAAAGCGTGCCCTTCTCTGCCCCTTCGGGCGGGGCGTTGCGGGCGGCGGCCAAAAGCGTCAGCACCTCTTCGGCCTCGCGCCGCTTGGCCTCAAGCGCCAGCGTCAGCGCGGCGAGTTCGTCATCTGACGCCTGAAGCCGTTCGCGCAGCGCCGCGAGGGCGGCTGCATCGGCCAGACGGGCGGCCTCGGCCTCGGAAATCTCGGTTTGGGCGGCGGCCAGTGCTTCGGCGTCGGATTTGCCCTTGGCTTGCAGATCGGCCACCAGCGCCTCCAGCGCCTCGCGCCGCGCGGCGGCCAGACGCGCGGCCTCGGCGGCGGCGTCGATCTCGGTGCGGGCAGAGGCAAGGGCTGCATCCAGTGCCGATTTCTCATCGGTCAGCCGGGCGACGTCGCCCAAGGCGGCATCGCGTTCGGCCAAAAGTCCGCGCACCTGCACTTCGAAATCCCCAAGCCGGGTTTCGGCCTCGGACAGGCTGGCCTGCAGCCCATCGGCGCGGGCGCGTTCCAGCCCCAGCGCGGTGGCGAGTTGGGCCACCTGCGAATTCAGCTCGTCCAGCTCGGTGCTTTGGGCGGTGATCGTCTCACGCAGGACCGATTGCATGACGGTGAAGATGGTGAGGACAAACATCATCACCATCAAGAGCGTGGTCACCGCGTCGACGAAACCCGGCCAGATCATCGAGGAATCGCGGCGGCGCGACAGTCCCATGCTAGCGCGCCCGGCCCAATTGGCGCACCGCCGCCGTCAGTGTCGTCAGATCGGCGCGCAGATCGGCGGTGGTTTCGGTGCGACCGGCGGCCATTTCTTCAAGGATTTTAAGAAGTTGTACATCAATCGAGCGCAGGCGCATCCGGCTTTCGGCATCCGAGGCCGCCCCACCTTCGGCCCCGCTGAGGGCGGCGATCAGCCGCTCTTGCCCCTCGGCAATGCGGGCCAGAACGGCGGTTTGGTCGGCAGTTTGGTTTAGCGCCACCTCGCTTTGCGCAGCGATCTGGGCCAGCGTGGCATCGAGCGTGGCCAGCCGCTCTTCCAGCGCCTGACGGCTGTATTCGCCTTGCGCGGCAATGGTTTGCAGCACATCGACCTGTGCGCCCAGATGGTCGATCAGCCCGGCCATCGCGCCGCTGTCGCCTTCCCCATCGCCCGAGGTAAAGCCGACGCGGGTGATCGACGAGAGCCAATCCTCCAACTCGCGGTAAAAGCGGTTCTGCCCGTGACCGGCAAAAAGTTCCAAAAGCCCCACGACCAGCGAGCCGGCGAGGCCGAGAAGTGACGACGAAAACGCCGTGCCCATGCCGCCAAGCTGGCTTTCCAGCCCGCCCATCAGCTTGGAGAAGACATCAAGCCCGGTCTCGCCCTCTTCGGGGGCCAAGCTGCGGATGGTGTCAACGACGGCGGGCACCGTGGTGGCAAGGCCGTAGAAGGTGCCCAGAAGGCCAAGGAAAATCAGAAGGTTGATCAGATAGCGCGTGATATCGCGCGCCTCGTCGATGCGGGTGGCGACGGATTCCAGGATCGACCGGGTCGAGGAGGACGACAGGTTCGACCGCGCGCCGCGGCTGCGCAACAGCTGCGCCAAGGGGGCGAGCAAAAGCGGCGCCTCGGCATCGGCAGAGCCGGGTTCGTGGCGGGCAAAGGCCTCGATCCAGCTGACCGATTGCACAAGGATGAACACCTGCCAAAAGCAGGTGGCCACGGCCAAAAGAAACACCCCCGCGATAAAGCCGTTCAGCCAAGGGTTCGTCGCGATGATGTCCAAAACCGTGTCATGGATGAGCCACGCCCCGCCCATGACAAGGCCGGAGACCAAAAGCATGGTCACGATCTGGCGAATGGGTTGGCTGAAAAGGACGCCGCCCTGAGTCTCGGTCTTTGGCATATGTTGTGGCCGCATGCTGTGGTGCAACCTAACCATAGCAGGCGCGCGGGCCATGCCAAGCAAAACTCGGGCAAGGCGGCGGGTGTTGGGCCGTTAAAGCGCGCGGACGCGCTGGGAGAGCCATTCCAGATCGGCATCGGCAATGCCAAGGTCAGCCAGATGGGCGGCGGTGGCGTGCAGATAGTCGCGGTTCGGGCCGCGCCCGCCGATGGCTTGGGCAATGATCTGGGCCTGATCCTCAAGCGGCAGGCCGCCGCAATACTGCACATGGTCGGGGTCGATGACAAAGACCAGTGCGGACACCTGCCGACCATCGGTCAACGTGACCGGCAGCCAGCGTTCGAGATAGGCCGACGAGATCAGTTCGCGGTCGCGAAGCGCCTGCAGGGTGGCCGCCTCGGCGTCCGGGTGGACGCGAAAGGCGACCCCGTCGCAATGGGCCGCCGGATCGGCATCCAGCGCCAGCACAAGGCCGGGGGCCGCTTCGGTGCCGCGATGGTGGATCGAACGCATGCAAAAGCTGCGATGCCAGCCCGTGGCGCGGGCGACGTGCTGTTCGGCCACTGGAAACTCCGGGTTCCAGATCAGCGAGCCATAGCCGAACACCCACATGTCATCCGACATCTTTTGCGCCATCCCTTCGCGCCGTGACCTGCCGTCACTGGCCCTTTGCCTCGGCCATGGTGTAGAAAGGCGCGGGCAAAATGGGAAGGGGCCAAGATGCGTGGTCTGATTTGGCTGACGGTGATCCTTGCGGGGCTGTGGGGCGGCTGGTGGCTCGTGGGGTCGCGCGGGGTCGAGGCGGCGGCGCGCGGCTGGTTTGACGCCGAAGTGGCGCAGGGCCGTGTGGCCACCTATGAGACGCTGGCGGTGCGCGGCTTTCCCAGCCGGTTTGACCTGACGATCACCGCGCCTATGCTGGCCGATCCGGCTGAGGGCATGGCATGGCGCGCGCCCTTTGCCCAAGTCTTTGCCATGAGCTGGAAGCCTTGGCATCTGATTGCCGCCCTGCCGGGGGATCAGGAGATGTCCGTTTTTGGCCAAGAGTTTGGCTTGGACACTGATCGGCTGATGGCCAGCCTTTTGCTGGTGCCCGGGCCTGATCTGGCGCTGTCTGAGGCGGTGGTCGAGGGCGATGCGCTGGTGCTCACGCCTGAGACAGGCGCGGCTTTGGGGGCCCAGCGGGCGGTGGTGTCAATCCGGGCCGAGGACGGGGCAGAGACGATCTATCGGTTGGGGCTGGCGGTGGACAGCTTGGGCGTTGATCCCGCGCTGGCCACGGCGGCGGGCCTTGGCGCGACGGTTGAGGCGGTGGCGCTGGATGCCACAGTGACGCTGTCGGCCCCGCTTGACCGCCACGCGGGCCAAAGCCGCCCTGCCCTGCGCGCGCTCGACCTGACCGAGGCGCGGGTGCTTTGGGGCGATCTGAAGATTTTTGCCAAGGGGGTATTGGCCCCCGACGATCTGGGCTTTGCGGCGGGCGAGATTTCGGTGCGGGTCGAGAACTGGCGGCTGTTGCCGCCGCTTTTGGTGGCCGCGGGCGTGATTGCGCCGGGGTTTGAGCCTTCACTGACGCGGGGGCTTGAGATTATGGCGGCGCAGGGGGAGGACCCCGATGTGCTGGTGGTGCCTTTGCTCGCCAAGGGGGGGCGGATGAGCTTTGGGCCGCTGCCCCTTGGTCCGGCCTTTGTGATGGGCGAGTGATCTCAGCCGTTTGACCGGGGCTTAGCGGCAATAGGGCCCGTTGTTGTGGCGCGCGATGTCAAAGTGCAGATGGTCTTCGTGATAGCCATCTGACCCGGGCCCGAGCGTGGTGCCGAAGATACCGCAAGCTGCCTTATGGGCACGGCGTACCTGTTTGTTGTAGTTGCGCGCAATGGACCATTCGGTGCCATCGGCAAAGACAAAGCCCGCCACATCCACCGCACGACCGCGCCCGTGTTCGCTGATCTTGCCGCCCTTTTTGTTGTTGCGGTTGCGGCAGATATAGCTGGCGGCGACGCGGATCTCGACCACCTCGCGCCGTCCCATTGCCGGGCGCAGGCCGTTCTCGATCCAAGATTTCATGGCCTGCGCGGTGTCGCAACTGAAGGTGGCGGGCTGGCTCAGCCGGATGCCGCTGATCGAGGTGACGCGCACCGGTTTGTCCAAGCCACAGCCTTTGACCTTGCCCTTGATCGGGGCGAGAGCCTCGCCTTTGATCGCCGGATCGCCGCAGACCGAGCCCTTTTTCGACAGCTTTTCCTGCTTTTTGCGGCTTTGCTGCGGTTCGGGTTGCGGTTCATCCGTAGGGGTGGGCGTGGCCGCTGGGGCGGCGGCGAGGGTGAGAATGTCCAGCCCGTCGGGGCGGGGTTTGGGGCGCAGGGATCTGGCCGAGGTGCCAACGGCGGCGGTGGGGGTTGTCGGTTCGGCCAGCACAGGTTCGGCGGCCGTTGCCTGCGTCGCGGGGTTGGGCATCAGAAGACCGGTGGGCCGGGGCCTTGGCCGCAAGACGGCGCGCGTGGCGTCGGTCGCCGGGGCGGCCTGAGCCGCAGCGGGGGCGACGGTTGATGCAGCGGGTGCAGCCTGCGTGGCTGCCGGGCGCGCGGCAGGACGGATCGAGCTTGTCGGTGCATCAGCCCATGCCGGGCCCTGTGGCGGGATCACACCGAGCAAAACGACCAGAGCCAGCCCAAGTGCCCGGACCACCGGGCTATTCGCCCGGTTTCGAGGCTGGAGCGACGCGCCCGAAATCTGGGGCGTCGGTGTCTTGACCGGCTTCGATGATGCTGCGGCGAATGGCGCGGGTCCGGGTAAAATACGCATGCAACTGGTCACCATCTCCCATGCGGATCGCGCGCTGCAGCACGAACAGCTCTTCGGTAAAGCGGCCTAGAATATCCAACGTGGCCTCTTTGTTGGTCAAGAACACATCGCGCCACATGGTGGGGTCTGAGGCGGCGATCCGCGTAAAGTCGCGAAAGCCCGAGGCAGAGTATTTGATGACTTCCGAGTTCGATACCCGGCGCAGATGGTCGGCGACACCGACCATCGTATAGGCAATGAGGTGGGGCGTATGGCTGACCACGGCCAGCACCAGATCATGGTGGGGCGCGTCCATCTCATCGACGTTGGATCCCATCGCCTCCCACAGGCGGCGCAGGCGCTGGATGGCCTCGGGGGTGGACTGTTCGGTGGGCGTCAGGAGGCACCAGCGGTTTTGAAAGAGCGTGGCAAAGCCCGACCGGGGGCCGGAATGTTCGGTCCCGGCAAGCGGGTGGGCGGGGACAAAGGCCACGCCTTCGGGGATATGGGGCCCGACCGCGGCGATCACCGCTTGTTTCACGGACCCCACATCAGTAACGCAGGCCCCTTGGGCAAGATGCGGGCCGATCTCGGCCGCGATTTCGGCCATGGCGCCGACGGGGACGGCCAGAACCACCAGATCAGCGCCCTGCACCGCCTCGGCGGCGGTGCCGAACACCCGGTCACAAATGCCGATCTCCAAGGCGACCCGGCGGGTGTCCTCGGTTTTGGCATAGCCGACGATTTCGCCCACAAGGCCAAACTGCTTCATGGCATGGGCCATTGAGGAGGCAATAAGCCCCAGCCCGATCAGCGCCACGCGGTCATAAATCGGCGGGGTCATTTGGCACCTTTGAACTGGCCGATGGCATGGGCCACCCGGCGGCAAGAGGCGGCATCGCCCACCGTGATGCGCAGGCAATGGGGCAGCTTGTAGCTGGCCACACGGCGGACGATCACGCCTTGGGATTGCAAGAAGGTATCGCAGGCCTCGGCCTCATCGGCGCTGGCAAAGCGGGCGAGGACGAAGTTGGCCATCGAGGTGTCAGAGGGCACGCCCAATTCGGCCAGCGCCTCGGCCAGCCAATGGCGCATGCGGGCATTGTCGGCGCGGCATTTGGCGACGTAATCCTGATCGCGCACCGCCGCTTCGGCAGTTTCCAACTGGGTGTTGGAGAGGTTGAACGGGCCACGGATGCGGTTCAAGACGTCGATGATGTGCTTGGGGCCATAACCCCAGCCGATGCGCAGACCACCCAGACCGTAGATCTTGGACAGGGTGCGGGTCATCACGACATTGTCGCGCGATTCAATCAGCGCGGCTCCTGCGTCAAAGCCTTCGACATACTCGGCGTAGGCCCCATCGAGCACCAAAATCGCCTGCGGCGGCAGGCCCTTGGCCAGACGCTCCACCTCGGCGGCCGAAATCATCGTGCCGGTGGGGTTGTTGGGGTTGGCGATGAACACCAGTTTGGTGCGCCGGTTGCAGGCGCGCAGGATGGCGTCGACGTCGGTGGTGCGCTCCCGCTCGGGCACTTCGACCGGGGTGGCGCCTGCCGCCATCGCCGAGATGCGATACATCAGGAAGCCATGTTCGGTATAGACCACCTCATCCTTGGGCCCGGCATAGGCTTGGCACAGGAAATGGATGATCTCATCCGAGCCCACGCCACAGATCACTCGGGCGGGGTCAAGGCCATGGGTCTCACCAATCGCCTCGCGCAGGGCGGCGTGATCGGTTGACGGGTAGCGGTGCAACTGGTGGACCGAGCGCTGAAACGCGTCTTTCGCCTTGTCCGAAGGGCCAAAGGGGTTTTCGTTCGACGAGAGCTTCACGATGTTGGTCACACCCGCCACCGAGGCTTTGCCGCCTTCGTACAGGGCAATGTCCAAGATGCCGGGCTGTGGTCGGATGTGGTCGTTCATCGGATTCCTCAAGGTCTGGCCCGGCTTTTACCGCCCCCAAGGGGGCAAGGCCAGTGGAAAGGCAAAGGGGCGGCAGGCGGCCACCCCTTTGGTTTGTGCAGGCAGATCGCTGACAATGATCCGATCTGCCCGCGTTTTCACATCGACCGCAGGCGGTTACACCGCCAAGAAGTTGGTGAACTGCCAAGGATCGTCGTCGTCGCGGTCCTCGGCAAAGCTGTTGATGCGGTGCTGGATCGGCGTCCAGTCGGTGTAATGACATTCCACCCGGCCCAGATAGGGGCGCTGAACGGCCAAGCAGCGGTCGTGGTCCATCTCATCGGCCTCAACCCAACCGGCGTTGGGGTTTTCCGCCACCCAGACCATGGCTGCCAGCACCGCCGAAGTCACCTGCATGCCGGTGGCGTTTTGGTAAGGGGCAAGCGCGCGGGCCTCGTCAATCGTCAGGCGCGAGCCGTACCACATGGCCCCTTTGGCATGGCCATAAAGGAACACGCCCAGATCATCGCCTCCGCCGGTGATTTCTTCGGCGGTCAGAATGTGTTTCTTCTCAGGGAGTTGCCCTGCGCCGTTGATCTCGTGCAGGGACAGGATCGCATCGTTGCAGGGGTGATAAGCATAGTGGCAGGTGGGGCGGTAGATGGCCCGGTCGCCCTCCCAAACGGTGTAATAATCGGGGATCGAGAGCGATTCATTGTGGGTCACCACATAGCCGAATTGCGGCCCAACCGTGGGGCACCATGAACGCACGCGGGTATCAGCGCCGGGGCGGTCGATCCAGATCGCATAGCCTGCGCCATGGGTGAATGTGTGGCCGTGGGGCGGGAGGTTCTTTTCATGCGTGCCCCAGCCGAGTTCGGCGGGCTGATAGCCTTCGGACAAAAGCCCATCGACCGACCACGTGTTCACAAAGACCCCCGGCGGTTTGGCGCGGGCGGAAACCTGGGTGTCACGTTCGGCCACATGGACGCCCTTGACGCCCAAGGTCATGGACAGCTGCGCCCAATCGGCGCGGGTTTTAGGCGCGGCGGCAACGCCGGTATCGGCAGCAAGGCGCAAGAGCGCCTCTTTGTACAGCCAAGACACCATGCCGGGGTTGGCCCCGCAGCACGACACCGCCGTCGGCCCGCCGACGTGGTTCTTGCCCAGCGCACGGACCTTTTCGCGCAAGGGGTAATTGGTGCGGTCGGCATTGGGGAGCGTGGAGCCGAAGTAAAAGCCCGGCCAAGGTTCCACCACGGTGTCGATGTATTGCACGCCGAGTTCGGCGCACAGCTCCATCAACAGGATGCTGTCCACATCGACCGACAGATTGACGACCATGCCCTTGCCCGAGGGGAACAGCCCGCGCAGCGTGGCTTCGTAATTGTCGGGGGTCAGCGCCCGTTGTAGATGGCGGATGCCATGATCGTGCAGGATATGGGCAAATTCGCCCGAGGGCTCGATCACGGTAAAGGCCGCGCGGTCAAAGCCGATGTGGCGTTCGATGAGCGGCAGCGTGCCGCGCCCGATGGAGCCAAAGCCGATCATCACAAGCGGGCCGTCAATGCGGGTGTGAACGGTGTGCGTCATGGTGTGGCCTTTCAATGCTTGGTGGTCTTGGCTGCCATCCAGTCCATCAAGGCCAGCAAGACCCCCGAGATGACAAAGGTCAGATGGATAATGACCATCCATTTCAGGGTTTCACTGGTGACGGCATAGGCGCCAGGTTTGCCCAAGGCCATGAAAACCTTGAGCAAATGGATCCCCGAGATTGCCACGATCGAGGCGATGAGCTTCATCTTCAGCCCCGAGAAATCCACCGTGCCCATCCAGTCGGGCCGGTCGGCATTCTCGCCAATCTCCAGCTTTGAGACGAAATTCTCATAGCCGGAGAAGAGCACGATCAGCAAAAGATTGGCCGCCAGAGACAGATCGATCAGCGTCAGGATCGCCAAGATCCCCTGATCGGCGGTCATGGTGAACACTTGTGGCACGTAATAGGCCAGTTCCTTGACAAAGATCACCAAAAGCATCGCAAGGCTGATCACCAACCCCAGATACATCGGTGCCATCAGCCAGCGGCTGGCGAACAGGCCACGTTCGAATTGGCTTTCCAGATTGGGCTTTTGCGCCATGGGACACTCCAGAAGGAAAAAGGGCCGCGACCTTGCGGCGCGGCCCCGAATGAAAGGTGCGGTTTAGCGCACCGCGCCGTTAGTTCTTGGCGTAGTATTCGACGATCAGGTTCGGTTCCATCTTGACCGGATACGGCACATCGCCGAGGCCGGGGGTACGGACAAACTTGACGATCTTCTTGCCTGCGTCGACTTCGAGATAGTCGGGAACGTCACGCTCGGCCGAAGCCATGGCTTCGATCACGATGGCAAGCTGCTTGGACTTTTCGCGAACTTCCACCACGTCGCCTTCTTTGACGCGGTATGACGCGATGTTCACGCGCTTGCCGTTGACGTTGACGTGGCCGTGGTTGACGAACTGGCGGGCGGCGAAAATGGTCGGGACCAGCTTGGCGCGGTAGACGACCGCGTCCAGCCGGCGCTCCAACAGGCCAACCAGCATCTCGCCGGTGTCGCCGCGCACACGCTCGGCCTCACCATAGATCTTGCGGAACTGCTTTTCGGTCAGGTCGCCATAGTAGCCCTTGAGCTTTTGCTTGGCGCGCAGCTGGGTGCCGAAATCCGACAGCTTGTTCTTGCGGCG
>Ga0315908_10002895_pt1 | contig 12466 bp, 10 predicted proteins | sample LakEriMetagenome_12_FD_203520 | JGI IMG/M metagenome (GOLD analysis project Ga0315908, IMG submission 203520) | Freshwater fungal communities from buoy surface, Lake Erie, Ohio, United States - Buoy 4 MA124 | ecosystem: Environmental > Aquatic > Freshwater > Lake > Lake biofilm | place: USA...
GATTCTTGTTAGTGTGTTGATTAGTCTATTTAAGGAGATTTCTGTGAAAGGGAAAACGATTGGGCTATTTTCTCATTAAGGGCTAATCTTTTTAAATAACAATAAAATCTTTAGACATAATCCTCTTGATCTTAACCCTTTGACTAAGAATAAGATATTACTAATATCTCTTTAGTTTTTCAAGACAAATTATCTAGATTAAAAAATTTAAAAATCAAATTTAAATCAATTATTTCTATGTTACTTATGATATGTTTTTAATATTATATTTTATTTAATCTTTTGAAAATTTTTCTTTATCGTTTATTTTGAGCTTTCTTTTATTTTAATAACCTAATAAAGTAAATTTTTCGTAAAAAATCCATGAATTTATATAGGATATTTTCAAATTAATTTATTTGTTGCAATTTTATTTTATATTAAACTGAGTGTTTAATATAACTATTCTTTTGAATTTTTTATATATTTTTTTTATTTATTATCAATAATGATAATATTATTCAAAATATTTATGAAATTCATTAAAAATTTATTTATAAATTAAAAATAAACAGAATAATTAATAATAAATAAATATTTTATATGATATAATTATAATAATAAATTTAAATAAAATATTTAATTATAAAATAATCATTATAAAATAATCATGGTTTAATACAATTATTAATTCTTTATTAATGCTGATTGATAAAATTTTGTAATGATAGTTTTTTATCTTGATTTTGGACTAAATTTAAATCATTAGAGAGTTTATCAAGAAGTTTCTGCATATGATTGACAATTTACAAGTTGTTCTACCAACCTAAGATTTATAATGTTTATAATGCTTTTAGTCTAGTTTCAGCTATCTTCTCTTCTATTTCTAAGATCTCTTTCTGATTTGAACCATCAATCTTTTTGTATTTTATCTCTATATACAAATATTCGCACATGCAATCCCATACAAAAAACATCTGTCCCATTTTCTGATTCATTAATTAATATGTTTCTCCAATTCTAATTATTAATTTATTTTTTATTACGTTCTCCTTATTATCTTAAAGTTTCCTTCTTGCTCCTTATAATATTCTTATTATATCAAATAACTATACACTAAATTTACTTTCCCAACTACTTCCTCTGTTATAACTTATATTTTATCTAATTCTATTAACTTTTATATCGAGTCGTAAAATTTCTTAAATTTTTGACATTACAAACTGATTCTCATCATATTTTCCCACATCATCCAGTTATTTTCACTATATTTTAATCCATGTTCAATTGCATTATAAGCTTCCTTGATTTTATTAAGCTAGAATATGATTAGATTAGTACTTTAAGATAAGCATTAGATAGATTAGCCCAAGCTTCAGGATTTTTTTCATCGATTGTGATATTCTATTAGAAAGCATTAGCAGCATCTTGAAATTGCTATAACTTGAGATGAGCACAACCTTTTGTAAACCATAAATTTGAATTGTAAGAGTTAAGTTATAAAGCTTTGGCAAAAGCCTTAATAGATTTTTGATAATAATGTGTATAAAAGTAATGATAGGCTAATGATTTTTAAGCCCTAGCATATTTCTTATTTGACTTTTTCCAACTCATTTTATAATAAGAAATATCTTTAGTGAGGTCTGCATAAGAACATAGCAATTAAGGTGAATCTGGATTTAATTGCAAAAGAGACTTTGCCAATTCTAAAGCTTTTTCATATTATCCTGCCATTATCAGACAATCCACTTACTCATCCTTTATTTGCAATTATTCATAAATCTAAATACTACTTAAAACTGAACCTATCTTCATGTACCATTCAGCTAATTGAATCTTCATTTGAATCTAGCTCATATATTACACTTAGAAGTAATATTTTAATCTATGATTAAAAATATATACATTTATTTCATATAATAATAACTATAAATATAAATCTTATAAACAATATTATTAAATATATTTCATTTATTTGTTATTTAAATATAAAAGTATGAATTACCTATTAGGTAGAGTATCAAGTATTTTTGGATCTTGATAGAAAGAGTTGAACTAATTGATTAAAGCATCGATCTAAAGAATACTCCTTTCCCTTCTCTTGACAGAATGAGTTTCATTAACACTCCTTAAGAAGAGAGACTAACTAAAAACTAGCCAGTTATTGCTCTTGCTTATCAATACATCAGTGTATGCTTATACCTGTTCACTTAAAATATCATCCTTTGGATAACTTTTCTGCATATTTCGAACCAATCCTAAACATACTATTTGTTCTTAAACTTTCAGAATCTTATTTTCTATGTTTTATTCTAATTTTGGTTTCTCTAATAATATGTTGTCTACATCAAAGTCTAGTTTTACATTTTATTCTTCTTAGTCCTATTCTTATTATTATTACTATTCCTACTATTATTACTATTCCTACTATTATTATTATTATTACTATTCCTACTATTATTATTATTACTACAATTCTTACTACTATTATATTTACTATTATTCTTATTCTTAAAATTCTTATGATTCTTATTTTAATTGAGATGTTAAAAGAACTAATTAAGGAGTCAAAAAGGATTAATATTTAGTTTTAACTCCCATGACTCCACTTAAGGTTAACTTTAAATTTAGAATTTACTAAGCTTACTAAAGACAATCAAAACTAAAGGAATATTTGTAATAATGAAGCATAGTTAATGATCTTTCAACTAATAAATCTGATAAAATAATTTGATGTTAATAATGATTGGTTGTAAGTAAAGATTGAATATTATTAAAAAATGATTCTGTAGATTGCTAAATAGTTTAAAAAAGAAGATCTGTGGTGGCATTTAGGAGTCAATCATGAATAGAATTGATTCTAGAGTGCTAAAGAGAAAGTATAGGAATCTAATTGCCGAACAGGAAAAATGCTTAAAATGAAAGCATCTTAATAAAAATAAGCAACAATGAAGCTCTATGACACTCTTTAAATATCTCGCCTCCGATACTTAGATACTCTTACTCTCCTTTCTAAACTCTGCTCAGTTATAATCTTTTAATCATTCCTTACAAATCTAGTTTCTTATTATCTAATTCCTCTTATACCTCTTTTTCTATTCTTTCCACCACTTTTACATCCATTTCCATTTTATCCTCAAATAAAGGACCTGTAAATTATATTTGTATCAACATTTTTAATAAACATTATATTAAACTCACTATATATTCCTTCTCCAATTTCTCTATAAAATTTTACTTTATTTTTTATTCCATCCTAATTAAATCAACATTTATGTGTTCTTTATCAATCACTATTAAACTAATTACAATATATTTTACTAATTTAATATCTTTTATATTCAGTATTAAGTCCCAACCACAATAATTGCATTATTACAATAAATTTTCACTTTTTTCATTTATATTTTCATCATAAAGGTAAATAAATTCTTTAAAGTTATTATTAATAGATTGCATATAATAAAAGGATACAATATATTTATAATTCAATATTTAGGCATTTAAATATATGAATATAAATGTAATATAAATGAATACAAATATGATAAACACAAAAATATAATAAGAAAAATCAAGTTTATTATTCATCGATCCAAAATAACCTTTTTCCATTCCTCCACTCCCCTTCCCTCTAAAATCCATTAGGAGCAATACTAATTCCCCTTCCATCCTATAACCCATCAACCCATCTTCCTTTATATTTCCTTCCATCAGGCCACTCATAAACTCCATAACCATTCTTCTTATCATTCTTGTAATCCCCATTATAAATTCTCCCATCCTTCCAAGTGAATTGTCCCACTCCTATCATTAAAATATTATCATATATTATATAATCATTTCATTATTCATAATTTTATGATGATAAAATATTTATAGATTTATTATAATTATTACCATGCATCTGATTATTATTCCAATCACCAGTATAAATCCTGCCATCTGGCCAATAATAAGTACCTTTTCCCTAAATGACATTATTCTGGAAATTTCCAACATAATAAGAGTTGTCCTACCAATAGAATGAACCGTTTCCCTACTTATAACCATGATGATAATTACCAACATATTTGGTATTATCCGGCCACTATTCGACTCCATGTCCATGCTATTTATCATTATACCAACCTCCTTCATAACAAGTACCATCTTAATGCACATACTTACCCTCACCCTGAATCTTATCAAACCAAAATTGTCCCTCATAATAATCGCCATCCTCATAAATCATCCTGCCTTTCAAATGCATCATGTTTTTATAAAAATACCCTTAATATATTGACCCATCTTCATTACTTAATACTCCTCGTCCATGCATCATCCTATTCAACCATTCTCCATGATATATTTATCCACTCTTTAATTTCATTATATCCATCTTATACCCTCTAAACATTCAATACTTATTCTCAATTATTTTATCATCTATATCATCCTTTTTATTCTCTTATTCTTCTGTTATATTTTCTTAACTCATTATTAATTCCTCTTAGAAATCACTCAATTATAGTTCATAATCAAAAGGCTTTAAACTTTATTAAATTTTAAACACAATAAGATTCTAATTTTAAGGCATGCATTATATTTAATTAGCATAATCACTAGTTGGACCATGTTAAGAAATATAAAATAAAGGATCATCTTATAATTATTAAATTTCATTTTAAGGAATTTCATGTTATTCTTACAATATTTTAATATTTGCTGATTAAGTGCAAAGACAATTGCCCATTTAGTTATAGGAAACGTTACTGGTAATATAATATAATGAGTGTTAATAAAAAATATAATAAATAAGTAAATAATGATAATAAATCTATAATAAATGTTAATAATATTAATAAATCTATTTGTAAATTATAAATATAATATCTATTGTATAATGGTAAGACCAATAGTAAAAAAGAAGATAGTAAAGAAGAAGTTAACAAAATTCATAAGATATGAATGTTATGACTATCCAGGAAGATTAGCTGAAACATGGAGAAGGCCAAGAGGTATTGATAACAGAGTAAGAAGGAGATACAGAGGATAAGCAAAGATGGCAAAAATCGGATTCGGAAGTGATAATAAAACTAAGTTCGTAAATCCAAATGGATTCAAGTCTTTCATCATTAATAATGTTGCTGATTTAGATGTTTTATTGATGAACAATAGAACTCATGCTGCTGTCATCGCTCATAATGTTTCAGCCTAAAATAGAGTCGCTATCATCAAGAGAGCCGCATAACTTAATGTTAAGGTCACTAATGCCTCAGCCAAGTTAAAAAAGGAAGAGAAGAAGTCAGAATGATTTAATACATTTATTATATTATCATACGATTCATATTTATTCAATATTACTTATATTCTTTTTATTTTACCACTATTATTATTGTTATCATTTTATATTATTATTAATTATATTATCCCATAATAAATAGAAAGTGCACATATTATATAAGAGAGAGGGAGGAGATAAAGATTAAGACTGTACTCGTACAGGATCATTTCTATAGTTATTACTTATAATTTGCACCAGCAAATTTGACAATAACTCAATCTAGGATGATTATAAATACACTTGTAATTGTAAATGGGACATCGGGTCTATATTCTTAGGAGTGTACGATCCACGAAGACCGTCTTCTGCACTTTACTCTAACCAGTTATGTGCGGAATGAAATTATAAGTGATTTATGACTAGATATATCATAAAAACTAATAGCTTTACTTATTATCATTATCTATTTTTATCATCATAATTCAATATTATTCATTTTTTCAATATTCTTAATCATATCTTTTATACCAATTATTATCAATTATAATTTGCAGTATTAAATTAAAAATATAAAAATAGCCTTAAAACGGGATTGAACCGTTGACCTTTCGCTTACTAAGCGAATGCTCTACCACTAAGCTATTAAGGCTTTACATTTATAATAAACTAAAAAAATATATAATCTATAATATTTGTTTAAATTTAAAATTAATGGATAATATTACCAGCTTAAAATCAAAATTTGATAGAAAGTATATTATAGAAAAAAAAATATCAGAAGGAAATTTTGGAGCTGTTTTTATGGCTCATTTTTAAGAAGATAAAGATAAAAAGGTAGCTATCAAAAAGATATTTAGCAGTAGATCTAATAAAAAGCAAAGGGAAATAGTAGAGAGAGAAGTGATTATTTATTTAAAATTAGAAGAAAACAAGAATAAATTGTGCTCAAATATAGTTTAGATGATAGATTATAAAGTCAAAGAAACCAGTATAAGTATAGTTTTAGAGTATTTATCAATGGACTTATATACTATCATCAAATAGAGTGTTTACCCTCTCGAAATAGACTTTATTAAGTCTGTTGCTTATTAAGTATTAATTGGTAATAAACTATATTAATAATAATGATAATAATAGAATAATATATTAGAATATAATAAAATAATAATTTAATATTATAATAAAATGATAAGAGAATAGAACAATATAAAAATAAAATATTAAGATGAAAATAATATAAAGGAATAAAGTAACTCCATGATAAAAAGATTCTTCACCGAGATATAAAACCGTAAAACATTTTAGTAAGTGAGAAGGGAATAGTGAAGATAGGTGACTTGGGCTCAGCAGTAGAAATGGATCAGAAATACCAAATTGAAGGTTTCAGCAGATGGTATAAAGCCCCAGAACTAATGATGGGTATGAAGAACTATAAAAATGAAATAGATTTATGGAGTTACGGATGTGTAATGGGAGAACTAATGAAAGGGATCCCTATATTCAGTGGTATTAACGAAATTGACCAACTGTCACGTATAGCAAAAGTATTAGGATGTCCTTGTGAATATCATTGGAAAAGTATAGTTTCTATGCCTGACTTCGGAAAAATCTCATTTAATTATACTGAGACAACAGGATTAACTCTATCTTGTATGCAGAAGATAGAAGAAAGAAAGGAATGTGAGAGATTCTTACAGCATTACTTAAAATATGAGCATAGGAATTATCATTTGGATGATAAATTCTTTGATGCTGTAAGAGAAAAGCCATAGCAGAGTCTACTTGCTCATCTGTAGACTCAATTGATTAATTTTGAATGGAAGGACGACCATTATTTTAATTACATTTCATTATTATGATTATTTTATCTTATACTAATATATGATTTATAACTTCAGCTGTAATTGCCCACCATTTCTTCCAATGCTTATACCTTTCCCACACAACCTACAATCATCGATTGCACTTGTACCTTCTCTTTCTTCAGTTCTGTTATCTGGTTTTGGAATTTTGCATTACTATCTTTTTGTTGAGAAATCACACTTTTTAGGTTTTTCTCAAGGTTGTCCAGTTACGGCAGTAAATTGTAAGAAATGTCTTCATTACCTATTAATGCTTATTGCTTCATTGTTTCTAGTTTTTATTTCAAGTCTTCCACTTGATACTTATATTCTACTAGCGATTATGTTGCTCTCTCTATTTCACTCTATTATTATTATCAATATTATCATTATTATTATCATTATTAATATTATTATTATTATTATTATTATCATTATTATCATTATTATCATTATTATCATTATTATTATCATTATTATCATTATAATTAGAATTAATAATTTATTATTAATTTCTTATTAATCATTATTATTTTTATCATGAATAAGATTATAATTATTATTTTTCTATTATTTGCATTGATGTATTGTTTGTATATTTTTATATTATTAAAAATGTGGAGATAATTTTTACTTCAACAAGAGCTATATGATTGTTGACGTTGGTGGCAGATTCTTGACTGGTTTTTTATTCCTAATATTAAATTGATAATAATTACTTAGTCCATCTTATATTGATATAGATAACAATAGATAAATATTATAATAAATAATAATATCATAAGTTATATTTATTTTCATAACTGTTATATTTATATTGATTTAGATTAATAGCATTGGATCCATACTTTGATATGATTTAGTTTTTGCGGTTATTGATCTAACTCTAGTAGTTATTAAGATAGTTGGAATCAGTATTTAATACCATTCCAGGGTTATACTTCTGGCTGGAGTTATTTATGTTTTAAATATTTTGACTGCTGAAGTACTTATTGTTATAATTTTATAAATTCGTATTTATGTTATTATTGTTCACAGGATTATCATAAGTAGTGTTTAATTCATACTTCTTCTGACTTATTCTACTTCAATTCTTATCACGAGACTGTTTTGATTTTATCTACTATTACTATTATTACTACTATTATTACTAATAATGTTATTATTACTATCCTTATTATAATTAATTTATGTTGTTTATCTTCATCTCACTTGTTTCCTCCAAAAATTTATCAATATCAAAATCATCTTCATCTATTTACTTTTTATTATTATTATTATTGTTATTATTGTAGTTTTTATTTAAGTTGACTAGCTTGCTATTATTTTTAATAACTTAACTATCAAGTTAATTTAAAATATTGATATTATTATTAAATAACTACTTTTACTATTGAATATGATTTTAGTTAATATTATTAACATTAAGATTATTAAATATTTTAGGCATCTTTAGAGGTGATTCAATTTTATTTGAAAATTGATTATTATTATCATAAGGATCATTTTGATTATTAGTATTTGTATTATATTAAGAGTTTCCCAATATAGTAATACCTTTAAAATAAGGATGATTAAGAATAGCTTGAGAAGTAATCCTCTATTTAGAATCATATTTTAACATAAGAGTTAAAAGATCATGACTATCGTGATTGAGATCCTTGATTAATAGATAGAAATCTTATCTCTGAGTATTAGGCAACTAATATCCCAACTTGGTCTACAACTTGACTCCTTCTAGCCAGTCTTCCTGCTTAATTGCTCCTAATACAGCTGTAATCTTAAGCAACTAATCAATTTCATTATTTCCAGCAAAAAGAGGGCGCAACAAATATAATTCAGCCATAATACATCCTAATGCAAAGATATCCACAGGAGAGTTATAATGAGTACTCTTTAACAATATCTCTGGGGCTCTATACCATCTAGTACTCACATAATCAGTGTAAGGAGGAGCAGATCGGGTTTCTCTTGCTAACCCAAAGTCACAGATTTTTACTATATATTTATGTATAGAGTATTGGTTAGGATTAGCTTGAATTAAGATGTTTTCTGGTTTCAGATCACGGTGGAAGAACCCATTCTTATGCATATACACTAATCCTTGAGCTAATTGGAATATTATAGATTTTATTGAAGATTCTGGAAGTTATTTATTTTTCTGTTTGAAGTCTGAGTACAATTGGTAAAGGTTCATTTCAATATATTCAAACACTAGATTCAATTCATCTTTATTTTTTATAACTTCTTTTAACTTTATAATATTGTTGTGGGAAAGTTTTCGAAGAGATTTTATTTCACGTAGTTACATGCACTCTTCCCAGGTTTTATATTTATTTTTCATTCGTTTTATTGCTACTGTTTCGTTGCTTTTTAAATGGATTGCTTTAAAAACTTATCCATAAGATCCATCTCCTAATGAACTTATTATTTTATAATTGTCCATGATTATAATATTTTTACCAATTTAATTCGAATTCTATTTATAAATTTAATTCATATAAAAATATTAATTTATTCATACAAATTATAATCTTCAGTAGTTAATATTTTTTTAGGTATTTAAATACTTTTAAACGTTGAATATTTATGTTTGAGGGTTTATTATATGATTACTACCATTTTTTTATATTTTTTTATTTAGCGACATTTTGTTAAGGTCTAATTATGTATTTCCTGAAAAATCAAATATTTTTGGCTAAATAAAGTTTCCATTCTAATTATTTTATCTAAAAAAAATAAATCGTAATTAATTTACTATAGTGTATTTAAATTGGATTTATTTTACAATTAACTTATTTTTAAATTATGATTTTATGATTTGCTCATATCTAATTACTGATTTTTCTATTATTGTTGTTATTAATTAAGTTTTAGCTGTAATAATTTATTTTCTAGCTACTTTTTATTCATTATACTTTCAATTTCCATAAATTATTATTAATTATATTTATTTAGAGAGTTAATAGAACTTCCAACTTTTAATTACCTTTTGTTATTGAATTTTAAACCTTGAGAAGAATCTGGTAAAATGATTGTTTGCAATTATTAATTACTAATGTTAACATTTTGTTTTTGATTTATTATGTTTTAAATTTCTTGATTTAATAATTTATCGTTAGTTTCATTAACAAAATTGTAATTAAAATTAGCACTGTTATTTACTTAATCACTTTACTAATATAATAGAAGATATTAATACTAAATTTATTACTATTACTATTAATTCTATTAGTATTATTAATTTTATTAATACGTATATTGATTTTATATATAATATTATTATTATTGATTCTATTATTATTGTTATATTTATTATTATTATTATTACTACTACTACTAAAATTACTATTGTTACTATTAAACCTTGGTAATGATTCTAAATTAATTTTCTCTATTGTTTTTATTTTCAGTATTAGATTAATCCATTAATTATTTATCAATTTTTATTGAGTAATTATTATCTAATTCATCTTCGCCTTATAATTACTGCTATTCATTAGTCAACTAAAGGGTAGCATTATTATTATTTTCATCGTTATTTTAATTTTTTTTATAGTTATTATTAAAACACTAAACTTTAGATTTAACATTTTCATATTTTTTATTAGCTTTAAGTTTATTTTGTTAATTATAAATTTTTGATATTTCTTCTGACTTTTTTTAATTGGAGCCTGACCTTAACTTATCTCCATTTATAATTTCATTAGCCTTCTTAACATTTCTTCTGATATTAGCACCAGTCTATTCCTAATAAATCAACAATGCATAAGCCTAGAATTGCTAATACTTATCCAACATTTCCTAACTCTAAGGAGGATATATTTTAATAAAGTTTTTGCTATTAGCATTTTCATAAATATCCCTTTATAACTATCCTTGTCTTATAAGTTCTTGCTTAGCTTCGAAAGTGAGTTTCTCCTTTTTGCCATCTATGACTCTCCTCTGAAATTCCATTTTAAGATTGTTCTTAATACGAATTTTATTCTTAGCATTAATATTCAACAATAATAGAGTATCTCTAATGAGATTCTTTTTAATACTTTTGTCCAAAGGAGTATCAGTGGTAAAGCTGGGAGTATGATTGACTTCCAATAGATAAGGCTTAAGATTCTAATCTAATATTACATCCATTCCTAATATTTCATAACACATATTGTTAATGTAGTTATCAGGTTAACATGATTTATAGTTGTGGGCTAAAATAGGTTAACCTGCTGATAAGGTTTTAATAAAAATGTCATGAATTTAGTTTTATAGTTTCTCTACATCATGACCTTATTCTTTTAAGTATCGAAGCACATAAGAATATGATCTCTTGTGACCAACATCATCTGCATCTGGAGAATTATTAAAAACAAACTTCTCACTATTTTTATTTACTGCATAGTTTGTTAGATGCATGCACATATCATTTAAGTTCTTTTAGTTTGGAGCCACGTACTCTTCGGTTGCTAGTCGAGCCAAACCTTCTTTGTATACATAGATTCGTAGAGGGTAGCAGCCAGCTATTAACACGTAGATTCTATAAACATATATATAAATAAAGTATATATATTATCATAATATGATATAAGAATATCAATATTTGTACCTCAAATCATATTTCAAACCTTCAATTAAATGAGGCTTGGTTAAGTATTTCTAAACTATGCAATGCTCACCAGCAGGAATATCATCAGCGCTTCTAACTAAATAAATGCCTTTGCCTTGGCATCCTGCATCAGGCTTACATATAAAGGTTTTAACTTTCTTCTTGCCATTTTTCTCTTGAGGCTAATTCTTAAAATTGAACTAGTTTCGGAAATCGCTCATCTCAGAAGGTAACAGCCAAGTTTTGGGGAAAAATTTATAATCATCTGGAAACTATTTCATCATTTTCATTAGGTTTTTTCCTAAATGATTTTTACGAGCTAGAGCGTACATACCAGGGAAATGATTTATTTTTTGATAAGGTCTCATTTTCGCTAGAGTTTCTGGTTACACAGCCATATCTGTCCAATAAACATCCCAATCATCTTCAGGATCATAAGATAGTTTCCACTTGAATATCTTTTTTCCAACTGCCTTTACTACTGGATATTAAGTCTCTTAAACATTCATTATCAATTTTGGATACTTTATTTTCTTTAAGTTTTTTTGTTGTTATCTTTTAATCTTTATTTTTTAATTTATCAATAATTTTATTATTCATAAATATTTTTATTAGTTATTTATATTTATACTATTTTTAATTATTATAATTTTATTATTTATTTATTCTAATCTATTTTATTCTAAATTTATTATTTTATACATTTTGTTTACTTAATTAATTGTAGTATTTTGTGTAGTATCATTTTGATTTTCGTCTAATTATTTTATTATTATATCCTCACCT
>Ga0315908_10002896_pt1 | contig 12462 bp, 9 predicted proteins | sample LakEriMetagenome_12_FD_203520 | JGI IMG/M metagenome (GOLD analysis project Ga0315908, IMG submission 203520) | Freshwater fungal communities from buoy surface, Lake Erie, Ohio, United States - Buoy 4 MA124 | ecosystem: Environmental > Aquatic > Freshwater > Lake > Lake biofilm | place: USA...
ATCACCTCATTTTCTAAACCCAAATCGTGCAGCAATTCCGTTTGTGAGGGCACCAACGAGATTATCCGCTGAGGTCTTTCGGCGCATTGAACGGTTCGTCCCATTTGGTCTATAACACTTCTGAATGGCATGGCACAAAACTAATGGAGGAATGAGGCTTTTCTGGCACCTTTCACCGCTAAAAAACAACCGTTCACATTCATTTAATACAAGAGAACAATTACATGGCTCAGGTTGTAACTTTGTCCTATGCTTTTTCGCAATCAAAAAAGGACCATGACGGTTCTTTACATATTGGCCGTTTACATTTTACTACAGGTATGCTGGTGGGGCTATATGCTCACCGATGTGTACACGCAGCTGTATGACGCACTTGGCCAGCTTGAAGGCCAATCGATGAACGACATTCGTTCGCGCAAAATTTCCATGCTCGTGGGTGAAGGCAGTGTGTTTGTTGTTTTGCTGATCCTCGGGTTTTGGCAAATCAAGCGCGCCCTAAAACGTGAATTTGAATTGGCTCGAATGGAAAAAACATTTTTACTCAGTGTTACCCATGAGTTAAAAACGCCTATCGCCGCTGTGAAGCTTTCGCTTGAAACATTAAAATCACGCAAGCTCTCCGAAGAACAACAAGCACAAATTTTGACCGATGCGCTCCGAGAAAATAACCGGCTTCAGTTTCTTTCTGAGAACATACTGCTCGCCACTCGTCTCGATCAAAAACAGCATCACCTGCAAAAAGAAACCATTGACTTCAGTGCACTGATCTTAGCCGAGGTCAATCGCTTTCAGCTAAACACAGGCCGCTTGGAAAGCAATATCCAATCAAATTTACAGCTGGTTGGAGAACCAGAACTACTCAGGGCTTTGGTTTCGAATCTCATCGAAAATGCGCTGAAATATTCTTCCTCCGAAGAAGCGGTTTTTGTAGATGCAAAACACGCAAACAATCAGATCATTTTATCTGTAGCCGATCATGGACAAGGCATTGCGGAAAAAGAACTGCCGCATATCTTCGAAAAATTCTATCGCATAGGCAATGAAGAAACCCGACGTCACAAAGGCACAGGGCTAGGACTTTACATTGTAAAAAGTATTTTGAAATTGCACGAAGGAAAGATTGACGTTCGTTCCAATCGACCTCAAGGCACCATATTTACCGTTCAACTGAACGCTATTCTTTAAATGATGACAAAAAAAGTAGGTTTAATTATCCTCGACGGATGGGGGCATGGGAAAAAAGACGGCAGTAACGCCATCTACACGGCAAACACTCCTTTTACAGATAGTTTGTATCAGCGATTTGCCCATGCAGAGCTGCGCACAGATGGCGAAAATGTGGGCTTACCTGAAGGCCAAATGGGAAACAGTGAAGTTGGCCATATGAATATTGGTGCAGGACGTGTAGTCTATCAAGACCTAGTGAAAATTCATGTTGCGATTCGTGAAAAACAGTTTCAGCAACATCCTGTATTAGTAGCCGCATTGCAACATGCAAAAGATCATCAAAAACAAGTGCACTTTATGGGCTTGGTGAGTGATGGTGGAGTGCACTCACACCTCGATCATCTGAAAGCGCTGTGCAGCATGACCCAAGATTTTGGATTGGAAAATGTTTTCGTTCATGCCTTTACCGACGGGCGCGACACTGACCCTAAAAGTGGCGCCGCTTTTATCACTGAACTCGAACATCACTTGCAGCATACGCCCGCACGTATTGCTTCTGTGGTAGGTCGCTATTTTGCTATGGATCGTGACAAGCGTTGGGAACGGGTAAAAAAAGCATACGACTTATTATGTTATGGTAAAGGTACTCCTGTGCATTCGGCCATGGAAGCCATAGAGCAATCCTACGGGGCAGATATCACCGATGAGTTCATTGAACCGCATGTGATCGTTTCTGACCATGAGCCACTTGCTGTGATAAAAGAAGGAGATGTAGTGATCTGTTTCAACTTCCGTACTGATCGCTGCCGCGAAATCACCCAAGCCTTGACCCAGCAAGACTTCCCTGACTTTGGCATGAAAGCCCTATCGCTATACTATGTCACCATGACCAAGTACGACGAGACGTATAAAAACGTCCATGTGGTATATGAAAAAGACAACCTTTCGCAAACCCTAGGAGAAGTGTTGGAGGCCGCCGGAAAAACCCAAGTGCGAATTGCCGAAACGGAAAAATATCCGCACGTTACCTTTTTCTTTTCTGGAGGAAGAGAGCAAGAATTCAGTGGCGAACGCCGATTAATGGTAGCTTCCCCGAAAGTAGCTACTTATGACCTAATGCCCGAAATGAGTGCTCCTGGCATTGCACAAGCGATGGTAGCAGACCTGCAAGAAAACCAACCCGATTTTTTCTGTCTCAATTTTGCTAACCCCGATATGGTTGGTCATACAGGTGTTTTTTCAGCTATTATAAAAGCTGTTGAAACAACTGACCGCTGTTTACAGGAGGTAGTAGAAGCCGGGGAAAAATGGGGATATTCTTTTATCGTTATTGCCGACCATGGCAATGCAGATTTCGCCATCAATGAAGATGGAAGTCCAAACACTGCGCATACAACCAATCCTGTACCTATTTGGATACTCGATGAATCTGTTCAACATGTTGCTAACGGTAAACTCGCCGATGTAGCTCCTACAGTATTAAAAATGTTAGGTGTTGCACAACCTGAGGCGATGACTGGACATGCATTGATCTAAATTTTTCGAACTAAAAAAAAAGGCCCGACTCTTCATTAGAATCGGGCCTTTTTTTATGTTGTTTTTTATCTAGCCAAATGAACATAACCAGCGAATGACTCTCCATCACTTCGGTTAAATATGTAGTAATACACGCCATCGGGAGCATCACCACCATTCCAATCGTTTTTGTAATCAGCGCTTTCGTGCACCAATCCGCCCCAACGATCAAAAATCAACACACTACTTCCAGGGAAAAACTCAACACCTGTAATGGTAAATGTTTCATTTAAATCATCTCCATTGGGAGTGAATATATCGGGAATGACAGTGTTACACACGTAAGACAAAATACTAGTTTGAACCGTTTGGTTACACGCATCCACTACAGTGAAATTGGTAGTACCTGGCATCATTGCAGTGATGGAATAATCTGGATTCAACGCGAGTAATGTAGCGTCGAAATTGATGGTGTAAGGCAGTGTACCGCCTGATACCAAAACTTCCGAAACCGTTCCCACACACAAATCAAATGGAATCACTGTGTTCAAAGGAGAAGGCACGTCGATCACAAAATCGAGGGTAATCGACTCACCACATACGTCAGTGATCACCACATCCTGCTCGCCAGCGTCTGCAAATTCGAAGGTCACATTCGAGGTCGTTTCGCCTGTTGACCAATCATAAGTATATGGTGATATACCATTGGTAATGGTTGGCACAACCAACTCTGTTGTATTCGGACAAATGAATACAGTTGGAGAAACAGAACCTACCAAACTAACATAATCGATGATGTTAACCGACGCGCTGGTCGTTTGAGCTATTCCACATCCATCAACGTAATCATACGTAATGGTAAGTACTTCTGTACCTTCTGTGGCATTATCGGCATTTACGACAATGGGAATCTCTACTTCTGTAGAACCAATAGGGATCGTAATAGACGAACCTAAAGATTGGTAGTCTGTGCCTGAAGTAGCCGAGCCGCTAACGGTGAAATTTACGTTATCTGCTGTCGTGGTATTGGATTGGCTAATCACAAAATTGGCATCCATGCACCCTTCAATAACGGCACCATTGGGTGCGATGTTCAAGGGGTCTTCGATGTTGGCTGTCAAAATAAATGGATCTGATTCTAAAGCGGTGAATTCGGCCTGCAAGGTTGTTCCACACAAATCTGTAATTTCCAAATTGTAATCCCCGCCTTGCCCATCTTGCAAACTCAAGGTGGATTCAGTGCTATTCACCGGCCCCGTCCAGTTGTAGGTGAACGCTTGAACTCCATTTTCAGCAGTTGGTGTAACGGTGATGCTCCCTGTTCCAGGAATACACACATCTTCTACGCTTAAGGTTGGCTCTACATAATCTTGGATAAACAACTCAGCTGAAGTAGTAATAACGTCGCCACAATCATTGAGGTAACTGAATGAAATGGTAATGTTCTCTGTGCTTTCAGCAAATGCATCTTCCAAAACATCGAGTGACACACTCACTGTTTCTTGCCCTACCGGTATGAAAACGGTATCGGGTAAAAAGGCATAGTCCACCCCTTCTTCAGCCGCACCGCCTATTTGAAATACGATGGTATCCGCGATCGCTTCGTTGGGTTGGAAGATGGAGAAAAAGCCATCATAACATCCTTCGATAATGGTATTCTGCGGCACGTTAATCGGAGGCGTATCGGTTTGAATACTTCCCGAAATATTGAATGAATTCGAAGAGAAACTGTTGGACTCTAAAAATACGCCGCTATCAAAAGCAGTATCAGTAGCATCGGCCACTGCAAACTTGATGTGATAGGTTTCACCACATTGCACTCGCGCTAAAGCTGTAATCGGAACTGTGAAACCATCATACTGTACTTCATTACCGCCTGTATTGGTGGTATTGCTTGTGTAGTAAACGTTGTATGATTCCCAGTTTGGATCGATGTCTTCGCAGTTGGACGCCACACCATTGGTACCTGCAACACCAGGTGTTACAGTATTAATGGCTACGTAAGTTGTCGTTCCAGGAATAAGAGCGAGGTTTTCTCCATTATTGGAAAATGGACCGTTAAATCCAGGGCCGCTAATGAAGAAGCCGAACACGTCGTTAAAGGTGGAGCAGGCATACTCTGGATATTCTTCCGAAGCAAACACATAACGGAATTGAATGGTATCCCCACTTGGCACGAAGTCGAACTCAATCACTGCCTCGTCATTCAAAGTGAAAGCCGTCAATTGGTTCAGGTCATCATCGGAGTAAGTACCCAATGACGAAGACCCTGATCCACCAGCGTCATTTGGACCGATGGCCGTTGCCACATCGCCTGCCGCCATAATGAGTCCACTGGGCAGCCCAATGTTTGAGTTGGCACTGTTAAATGACCCAACTTGAATACTCACGGTATTCGCAGGAGCTCCATTAAAGGTAATGTTAGTGGCGGTAACCCCGCTTCCTAATAGGACTTGGCTAACGTATTGCTCCACTGTCATGGTATTATCAATGACCAATTGAGCAGAAGATGACGTAGATAATAGATAAGCGATAGATACGAGTAGTAATGAGCGCAACTTCATAGAAAGATTTTTTGGTTTTGGGCTTCCCCTTCAGGATGATGAGGGGAAGGTCGGAAAAGTTGCTTCACGATGCACACATCGACTCAGTTTTTTTTCGTCACTATTGGATTTTAGCTAAAAACCAGAACATTCCCTTGATTCTCACGAAAACACGATTTATTAACCGTTCATCCCATTAACCGTGGCTTCGAAAAAAAAACGTGCTTTCTTTGGGCACATGAAGGAAGAGTTAATCCGCATCGAAGAACTTACCAAACATTATAAGATTGGTAACGAAACCGTTAAAGCATTAAACGGAGTTAATCTTTCCATTCAAAAAAACGAGTATGTGGCGCTCATGGGGCCCTCGGGATCAGGAAAATCGACCCTGATGAATATCTTGGGCTGCTTAGATACACCCAGCGGTGGACACTATTACCTCAATGGCCCGGATGTGGCCGGCCGCACCGATAACGAACTCGCTGAAATTCGGAACAAAGAGATTGGCTTTGTATTCCAAACCTTTAATCTTCTCCCTCGTTATTCGGCCCTCGAAAATGTGGCTTTGCCCTTAGTATACGCGGGCATCAGCAAAGAAAATCGTCTCAAACGCGCCGAAGAAGTGCTAAGACAGGTAGGGCTCGGTGATCGCATGCAACATAAACCCAATGAACTTTCTGGTGGACAACGTCAGCGTGTAGCCGTGGCCCGAGCGCTAGTCAACAGCCCTTCGATCATTTTGGCCGACGAACCAACGGGAAACTTGGATACCAAAACAAGTTATGAGATCATGGGCCTTTTCCAAACCATTCATGACCTTGGAAATACCATCATTATTGTGACCCACGAAGAGGACATTGCCCGCCACGCGCACCGTATTGTGCGCGTAAGAGATGGTGTGGTAGAATCCGATGAAAAAAATATACCCGCACGGATGTCGATGCCGTAAGCACTTTTTTACTCAAATCATTGTATTTTCGCGGGCCTAAATAGGAAGAACATGACGGCTTCGCATACTCCAATTGCTCAACTTTTTGCTGACCAGCCCACCGGTACTATTGTAAATGTAAAAGGTTGGGTTCGTACCTTTCGTAATGATCAGTTCATTACCGTTTCTGACGGTACCACCATACGTGCTATTCAAATCGTAATCAAAAAAGAAAATTTCAATGATGCAGATTTGAAACGTATCCAAACGGGAGCATGCGTGAGTGCCACGGGTAAACTCGAAAAAAGTTTAGGCAAAGGCCAAGACATCGAATTGCTAGCCGATAGCTTCGAAATTCTCGGTGAAAGCGACCCGAACGAGTTTCCCATCCAAATGAAACGTCACACGTTGGAATTCCTTCGTGAAAAGGCGCACTTGCGATTCCGTACCAACACCTTTGGTGCTGTTTTCCGCATTCGTCACCACTTGTCATTTGCCATTCATAAATTTTTCAACGATAGAGGTTTCTTCAATTTACATGCGCCCATTATCACTGGCAGCGATGCTGAGGGCGCCGGTGAAATGTTTCGTGTAACCACGTTAGACCTAGAAAACTTACCTCGCACAGAAAGCGGTGAAATCGATCAAGCTGAAGACTTTTTCGGCAAAACAACCCACCTCACGGTGAGCGGACAACTCGAAGCTGAGTTAGCTGCTTTGGCTCTTAGCAAGGTGTACACCTTCGGCCCTACTTTCAGAGCTGAAAACAGTAACACCTCGCGTCACTTAGCCGAGTTCTGGATGATTGAACCTGAAGTCGCTTTTAATGATATTATCGCTAACCAAGATTTAGCAGAGGAGTTTCTCCAGTTCTGTTTGCGTTATGCGCTAGAGAATTGTCGTGAAGACTTAGAATTTTTACAAGAACGCGAAATCAACGAGGACAAAATGAAGCCTGTTGATGAACGTCAAAGTATGCCGCTCATTCAGCGTCTTGAATTTGTAACTCAGAACAAGTTTGAGCGAATCAGCTACACTGAAGCGATTGATCTTTTGCTCAATTCAAACCATTACAAGAAGAAAAAATTCAAGTACCCTGTTGAATGGGGCATTGATCTTCAAAGTGAACACGAGCGTTATTTGGTAGAAAAACACTTCCAAAAACCCGTAATTATCACCGGCTACCCTGCGGCTATCAAAGCATTTTACATGCGATTGAATGAAGACGGTAAAACCGTTGCTGCAATGGACATTCTTGTTCCCGGCATCGGCGAAATTATCGGCGGAAGTCAGCGTGAAGAGCGTTTCGATGTTCTCCTTCAAAAGTGCGAACAATTCAATATTCCACAAGAGAGCATTTGGTGGTACCTCGAGACCCGCAAATTTGGTACGTGTACGCACGCCGGATTTGGTTTGGGCTTCGAACGCTTGGTGATGTATGTAACCGGAATGCAAAACATTCGCGACGTTATACCATTCCCTCGCACACCGAAGAACGCTGAGTTCTAAAAAGGCTATCTTCGTAGCATGTCGCAACGAACAGAACATCCCGAGAAGCTTTTCTTTTCACAGCTCGACGGGCTGCGGTTCCTTTGCTTTTTGTCGGTTTTTTTGTTTCACAGTTTCCATACGGAAATAGCGGAGATAAAAACACTAACGGCTTACGCATTTGTAAAATCAGATCTTTTTGGCAACGGGAGTTTAGGAGTGAATTTCTTCTTCGTGCTCAGCGGTTTCCTCATTACTTTTTTGCTAGCCGCAGAAAAAGAAAAATTCAAAACCATTCATGTTTCTGCCTTTTGGCTGCGACGCATTTTACGCATTTGGCCTTTATACTTTTTGTGCGTCGCATTTGGGTTTATCGCCTTTCCCTATTTCAAAGTGCTGCTGGGTCAAACACCCACCGAAACTGCGAACCCCATATGGTACGTTCTGTTCATCAACAACTTCGACTTCATTTACCATGGCGCTCCCGATTCTTCTGTGCTTGGTGCTTTGTGGTCATTGGCGGTTGAAGAACAGTTTTATCTCGTGTGGCCTATCCTTTTAGCGCTGCTTCCCGAACGCGCTTGGAAGTATCTTTTTGCCTCTATTTTTTTATTGACCTTCTGGTTTCGCTGGAAGTATAACATACCCGAATTTCACGAGATGCATACCCTTAGCTGCATTGGCGATATGACAGTAGGAGCCGCTGGCGCTTTGGCCATTCGGCAAGGTAAGTTTCAACACTTCATTCATGATCTTTCTAAACTAAAAATAGCTCTCCTCTACCTCCTCTTTTTGGGTGTGTATTTTTTCAGAGATGAACTCCTTCAAAGCCACGAAATCATTAGGGTATTTGAACGATTTATCATTGCCATCCTCTTACTCTTTATTTTGCTCGAACAACAATTTGCCCAGCATTCGTTTTTTAAAATAGGAAACATTCAACTTTTTTCTCGCTGGGGAAAAATTTCCTACGGCATGTACTGCTTGCATTTTGTGGCTATTCTCATTGTACTTCAGATCACCCGTTTACTCCATTTCAATACCCAATGGTGGCAAGTAATGATTGTTGAAACCCTGGGCGCATTCGTTCTTACCGTGATCCTGAGCGAATTGAGTTATCGCCTTTTTGAAGCCCCCTTTCTCCGCTTGAAAAAAAGATATTCCTTTTTTACCCGAGAATAAGAAATGGCCAAAAAACAGAAAACTCGTTTTGAATTTGAAGGAGAGTTTATCAAAATCGATAACGCCACCTTCATGCAATATGTGGTAGTGGTACCTCCCGATGCTTTTGCCCAAATGCCTCAGAAAACCAACGTAAGAGGGAAAGGCAAAATGAATGGCGCACCGTTTTCCCTTGCGGTGCAAAAAATGAAAGATGGCACCCGTTACTTCGCCGCCAATAAAGCCCTTCAAAAGGCAGGACATCTTCATCTAGGGGCTCCTGTAAAGATCTTCTTCGAATTGGTAGATCCGGAAGAAGTAGAACTGCCCGAGGAACTCTTAGCCGTTATCGAGCAAGATCCTGACAATGGCCAGCTGTGGTTTCAGCTCACCCCGGGGCGTCAACGCAGTTTAGCCCACTATATCTTTTCTACGAAGAACATTGATCTGCGCATCAAACGATCGATGGAACTCCTTCACCGACTTTCCATTGGTGATATACCCCTTAATCACAAAAAGAAAGAATAAGGCCTTTCCCTCATTTCGTTGATAAAGGAGAATTTTTGTTTGCGAACTATTCCCTATTTTTGAGGCGTTATGCTTAAACAAACCCTTCAACAAAGACTTCAGCAAAAACTTTCACCTCAACAAATCCAGTTGATGAAGATGTTGCAAATTCCTACTATGGAATTGGAACAACGCATCAAGGAAGAGATGGAAGTGAATCCGGCATTGGAGGAAGGCCGAGATGAAGAAGCTGAAGAACAAAACAAAATGGAGGAAGCCGCCAACAATACTGATAACGATGGCGAGGAAAAATCGGAAGCGAACGAAGACTTTGATATCCGCGATTATTTCGACGAAGACGATATTCCTGATTACAAGCTTTACACCAACAACCATAGTGCCGATGATGAAGAACGCGAAACTCCTTTAGGAGCGGGTAGTTCTTTTCACGACTTGCTCTATGCGCAGATCGGATTAAAAGATATTGATGAGGACGAGCAGCAGCTAGCGGATTACCTCATTGGTAATTTGGATGAAAACGGTTACCTCCGTCGTGATCTTATTGCCATCGTAAACGACCTCGCTTTTTCACTGAACATTTCCACCACCTTGGCCGAGTTAGAAGCGGTTTTAAAAACCATACAAGAACTCGATCCTCCAGGTGTGGGCGCGCGTGATTTGCGCGAGTGTTTACTTATTCAGATCAAACGCGCCGAGCATCGCGATGCCGATATCGTAGCCGCAGAGCATATTATATCCAAATACTTCGAAGAGTTTACTAAAAAACACTACGAGAAGATTGCGAAAAAAATGGAGTTGGAAGAGGAAGATTTGAAGCCAGCCATTGACTTCATTCTCCACCTCAATCCCAAGCCCGGCAATAGTATGCAAGATTCTGCGCGCACGGTGCAGCACGTTATTCCCGATTTCAATTTGGTTGTTGAAAACGACGAACTCAAGTTGACACTTAACGGGCGCAATGCCCCAGAGCTCCGCATCAGCCGCGAATACCGCGAGATGATGAAGCATTACGCTCAATCAAAAACGCGCGATGCCAAAGAGCGTGAAGCCATGCTTTTTGTCAAGCAAAAAATAGATGGTGCCAAGTGGTTTATCGACGCCATCAATCAGCGCAACGATACCTTGTTGTTCTGTATGAACGCGATTGTGGAATACCAAAAAGAATTTTTCCTCAGTGGCGATGAAACCAAGTTGCGCCCAATGATTTTAAAAGACATTGCTGATCAAGTAGGAATGGATATTTCTACCATCAGCCGTGTAGCGAACAGCAAGTATATTCAAACACCTTATGGCACTTATTTGCTCAAGTATTTCTTCTCGGAAAGTTTGAGCACCGATGACGGCGAAGAAGTTTCGTCACGTGAGGTGAAAAAAATTCTCAAAGACGCCATCGAAGGTGAGCACAAGCGCAAGCCCCTTACTGACGATCGTTTAGCTAAACTGCTCAACGAAAAAGGCTACAACATCGCACGACGCACCGTGGCCAAGTACCGCGAACAACTCGGTATAGCAGTAGCCCGTTTACGCAAAGAGTTATGAAAAATGCACCTGAACCGGTGATCATTCGCCTGGCAAAAATTCTCTCCATCATTTTCCACCCACTGTGGATGCCGCTTTTGATTTACATCTTGGTGCGATGGCTCGATCCTTATTACGTAGGACACTCTCAAGCGGACAATTTTGTTATCCTTCTGCTTGTGATCAACATTATTGCTCCAGCTCTCAGCATGCTCATTATGATCAAATATGGCATGCTCAGTAGTATAGACCTGAGGGATCGGAAAGAACGGTTTGGCCCTTATTTGCTCGTCATTTTTTATTATGCCCTTTCCTACACCATGTTGCGATGGAAAGGCCCCATTCTTCCTCCTGAAGTATTCAGCTTTTTTGTGGCGGTAGTCACTTCGTTGATCGCATCTTTATTGATCAATACCCTTTGGAAAATATCCGTGCACATGCTTGCGCAAGGGGGTGTATTCGGAACACTCATGAGCTTACATGCCCTGCACATGGCAGATGTAACCGTTTTTGTGATTGGCGCTGTTGTAATGGCGGGACTTACCGCCTACTCTCGCGTGCGTTTAGAAGCGCATACGCATGGGCAAGTGTATGCTGGCTTCTGTTTAGGAGTAGCCATCAATTGGATTGTGATCTCTTTTAAAATAATGATTTAGAACGCTACTGGTGCGTTTCAAGCAACTGCTGTTGCCATTTCCACGCATGGCGAAGGGCATCCTCGAGTGAATAAGCCGTTTTCCAATTGAGCATTTCATTGGCCTTTGACACATCGGCCCAAATTTGCTCCACATCACCCGTTCTGCGATCTGTAATCACATAGTTTAGGGGCTGGCCACTTACCTTCTCAAAGGTTTTTACAACCTCCAAAACAGAATGTCCTTTCCCTTGTCCTAGGTTGAATATTTCAAAGCCATGGTCACTCGCTAACAACCACTCCAATGCTTTTACATGCGCTTTTGCTAAGTCAGCTACGTGTATGAAATCACGAATACAGCTTCCATCTGGTGTGTTGTAATCATTGCCAAAAACCAGCAGTTTTTCTCTTATTCCTGCAGCGGTTTGCGTTATATAGGGAATCAAATTATTAGGAATGCCATAAGGCAATTCGCCAATTTTACCCGATTCATGCGCCCCTATTGGGTTGAAATATCTCAACAATACAGCGCCAAAGTTTTCTTGCGCCCGGTGATAATCTGCAATGATGCGCTCCCCCATTTGCTTGCTCGCGCCATAAGGCGACTCGGCGGGCATAAAGGTGGTGTACTCTGTAACTGGATTGACTTCGGGCTGACCGTAAACAGTACATGAGCTCGAAAATACGAGTGACTCAACCCCAAACTCTTTCATCACCTTTAATAAGGCCAGCAGAGATCCGAGATTATTTTGATAGTACTTCACTGGATCGGCTACCGATTCACCTACAGCTTTATATGCGGCGAAGTGGATCACCCCGAACGGTTGTTCTTGTTGAAAGACAGAACGAAGAGCCGCTTCATCGCACACATCTACTCTATATAAAGGAGGAAGAAATCCTAATACCGATTGAAGCCCTTCTAAAACACGATCGTCCGAATTAGAAAAATCGTCTACCATTACTGGTATGTAGCCAGCCTG
>Ga0315908_10002897_pt1 | contig 12461 bp, 9 predicted proteins | sample LakEriMetagenome_12_FD_203520 | JGI IMG/M metagenome (GOLD analysis project Ga0315908, IMG submission 203520) | Freshwater fungal communities from buoy surface, Lake Erie, Ohio, United States - Buoy 4 MA124 | ecosystem: Environmental > Aquatic > Freshwater > Lake > Lake biofilm | place: USA...
ATTATAAACTTTTGGAATTAATCTTTTTCATTTTATAAATGGATATAAAATTGGATAAATTATAGTTGAAAATCTTTCCTAAAGGTTTAATTCTTTTGCTTAATAAGCTGATATTATTAAAGAATAAATTCATCAACTAATTTTAGAATAATATAATTAATAAATAAATGATGCTCAAGAAAATAAAATAAAAGATATTTTCTAAGAAAATAAAAATATTTTTTAATAAAATTATGCTAAATTAGTCTAATTATAAATTCAAATTTTAGATGTTAATAGATAAAAGTATATTAATGATTTGTTACATTATATTCAAGAAATTCAAAATCAAATTGATGCTATAGGTTTATAAGCAAAAAACGCAAATCACTTAAGCATGATTGAAATTTTCAACAATTATTATATTGGAGAGAGGTTTGATAAATAGACTATAATTGAAGAAAGGAGAAGAAGACTGATTAGGAAAAATTTTAGAGAGAATTTTAGAGATAAAATAAAAAGTAGATATTTTTAAGTGCAATTAGATAAATATAAGGAAAAAAAATTAAAAGAATAGAAAGAAGAGGAAGAAAAAAGAGAACTTCAATAAGTAATTTAAGAGCACCAATATTAACAAGATTTAGCTGAATAAATATTATAAGAACAAGGCCAAATATAATTAGAGATAAAATAATAAGAGGAAGAACCTGATATGGATTTGATAGAAGAAGATTTATCAGAAAAGGTGATAAAGAGAAATAAATAAGTTTAATAATGATGAAATTATAATAAAATGTAAATAAAATTGAGTGAAATCACAACTTAGGTTTATTGTACTTGGCAATATTTTCAGGAGTGGGTTTTGGGAAGAGATCAGGAGTAAACAATCCAGCTTTCTTCATATTTCCCTTGATCTTCATCCTTCCTTAAATGAAGGCCATCTAAGGATTGAGAGTACCAAGACAGACCATTTCAAAATCTAAATCAGTCATAGTAAAAGTAGCATCTGCATTCTTATCTTCTCCAACCTTCACCACTCCCTATCCATTCTTTAAATCTATTATCCAAGTCTTCTTCACAGGGCCTCCCTTCTTCTCAGTGATACAGAAGTTAAACACTGCTGCTACTTTACCGATTAAGGGTTTAGCTTCTCCCAATGCGATGTATTGTTGCATCATATTAAAAATACCTTCACTCTTTAATCCACTTGATTGTTATTATTATTATTATTATTATTGTTATTATTGTTATTATTGTTATTATGGCTGTTGTTATTTTTATTATTACGCTGGTTTTCCAGCCTTGATTCTCTCTAAATTTTCATTAAACTTAGGGAAGACATCGTTCATATTTGTAGGGTACTCATTTTCTCCCTGAAAAGAGACAACTTCATTCCACCTTTAAGCAACTTGTTCAACAGTGAAAGGCAAATCAAAGAAAGCGCCTTAGTTTCTTTACCATCTTAATTTAGACATGTATCCTGCTCCTACTTCAAAGATGCTACCGTTCTCCTTACAACTCTCATGACAGAGAAATCCTACTAGAGGTACGATATAATCAGGTTTAAGTTGATCCAGAGCTTCTTTTGGAAGAATTGTTTCAGTCATTCTTGAGGCTGCAATTGGAGCGATGCTATTGCAAAATATATTCTTTTTTGCCCCTTCACGAGCGATACTTTGTGTAAATCCGTGAAGACCTATTTTATATCATATATAATATTATTATTATCTATGGTTATTTAATTATATCTTTATATTTATTATTATATTTAAATATTATACCTAATTTGGCAGCAGAATAGTTCACCTGTCCAAAGTTTCCATAAATACCAGCAGCACTGGAAGTATTGATAATTCTTCCATAATTCTACTCCCTCATAATATTCCAAGCAGCTCTAGTGACACTGAAGGATCCTTTCAAATGAACTTACATAATAAGATCCCAATCCTTTTCAGACATCTTCTAGAAACTGACATCTCTCAAAATACCTGCATTATTAATAACAATATCAACCTTTCCGAATGCATCTACAGCAGTCTTGACTATCTTGTCTCCAAACTCAACACTATCATAATTAGCAACTGCTTGTCCTCCTGCTGCCTTGATTTCATTGACTACTAGATCCGCTGGTTTAAGTTATTAACTTTAAGAAGATTCTCCATGTACTGACCCTCCTAGATCGTTTACTACTACCTTTGCTCCTCTTTGTGCAAACCATAGAGCGTATTGTTTTCCAAGACCATTCCCTGCACCTGTTATTATCACTACTCTATTATCAAATCGAAGTTAAGACATCTTCTTTTTATTATTTTATATTTATATTTATTTTCTTTCCTTTTTTATTTACTCTATGACGTAATCTATTTAATATTACTATTTCTATTTATTATTTTTATTTATATTTTTATTATTATTATTATTATTATTTATAATCAAAATATGAACTAGCAAGATTAATAAAATTAATATTACAATTTAAATCAACCCAATCCTCCTTTGCTTAATCCAGCATATCAATAACAGCCATAATATGGATAATATGCATAATAACCATATGGATAATAACAATATGGATAACAACCTTTTGATTAAAACTAACATCATCCATAAAATTAACATCATGCATAAAACTAATATCATTTATAAAACTAACATCATTCATAAAACTATTATTATGATTATAACAATCCTCATAATAATAATTATAACCCTCAAAATAATGAATAGAACTATTTAGATGATCATCACAATAGGAATAACCATCATAATAATAATAATAATCAACAATACAGCTATCCTCATGCTCAGAATTTTGATTTTCATAATTTAGGTGGAAATCATGGAGTCTCTATTAATTTAAGTCATGATACTAAAATGATCATGATTGGAGTTATCATTGTTTGTGTCATTATTTTTTTTGCTATAGCTTTATCATGATTTATTATACATTAACTCATTGTGTAAATTTATACTTAATGTTAAAATTTATATTTATATTTACTTATCTTTAAAGCTAAAATTTAATAAACATCATTTCATTAATAGAATCATTTTATTTAAATATATTAATAAATTATAAACTGATAACCATTTTACATAAAAATTATAAAAATTTTATAATAAAATTAATCATTGTTTAAATGAACTTTTTTATTTATTAAGATTGATTGTGCTACTATTTTTTTAATTATTAGAAGTGTTTCTAAGATTCTAAGAGTTAGTAGAATCAGCTTAAACAGGTCTAAGATAATTTAATAAAATTACTTTTAGAATCCGTTATTTTGTAATACTGATTGTTGCTTTTTGATTGGAGATGGACTAAAACTATTGACTTCATTTTTTGAGTCCTTGTTATTTTAAATAACTTTAGAAACAAACGAACTTTTCTTTTTTGGCTCATAATTGTTCACTTTAGATTAATTTGATTTAAGTCCACTATTCATATTATTTGAGTTTATTTTATTTGAATTGAATTATTAGTTCAAGTTCATTTCTGAAGATGTAAAGTCATTTATTTATACTTTTTTAGAGGAAAATTCATTTTATAATTCTATATTTATTATTTAAGAATTAAATACTTTTGTTTTCTGCAGTCAAATTCTTGACTAGTTCTAGTAAATCCTATTATTAAGTTTAAAATCTGTTTATTTTGGTCTGATTTTCTACGTCTTTTTATTGCAATAATTAAACTTTATATTACAAAGCACTTTCTTGTGATTGTGATTCTTTTTAGACTTGATTGTTTTAATTAAAGAGAATTATTTATTCATTCAGTTTTTGATTGGCATCTAAAAGATCGGTAATTTTTTAAATATATTCATATAAAGTTTCTTCATTTTCTTGAGCTTATTAGTCTAGTTTTTATTATAACATTACAATTTATTAATTCAATTATATGTTTTGATTTTGAAATACATCAAAATGTTAAGTATTATTATTTTAATACATATCTTTTAGTTTTAAATCATTGTTCATTGTTTCTATCATTTTTATTTGATCATTTGTTAGTTTTTCTAACTCTTTATTTTATTATTCCAATTCAAGATTGCTTAATCTTATTTACTCTTATTCTTATTTGTTCTTAGATTTTAACTAATCTATATATATTTTATCTGTATTTTACTAAATTTATAACTATTTAATAAAATTTTCATCTTCTATTTATTTTTTTTAAAGAAGATCATTTGTTTTTTATAGTGCTTGAATCTATCCATTAAGATTTTGCAATTATTACTTATCATTAATTAAGTTTGCATTTTCAGTTACTAATTATTAAATAATCTTTATAAGTCTTTCATTTTCAAATATCTGTAACAAATATCTTTTTAAACACAACTATTTATTAAAGTTCTATTGTTAGTCTTGAACTTAATATTATTATTAATTTTGTTGTAATTATTATTGATAAATTAAAACTTAATTTTATTATTCAGCTAATTCCTTTTATAACTGGGCTAATTATAACACCAATTCATTATTTTTTTGTTATAATTATTAGAACTCCACGTTATTTTTTTCATTTTGAGATATCAAGAATTTATTATTATTTTAATTAGCTAATATTTAATCTTCTTGATTTTTGAGATTCTGATTAAGCTAATTGATAATTTAAGTTTGTTCTAAAATTTTATTGTCTTTATTTTTTATTTCTATCAATAATCTATAAATATAAATAAAAAATATACTGTTGAAGTTATTACTCGAATTATCCAATTTAACTTTAATACAACTATTGATGTTTATTATTAGATGATAAAGAATGTTATCTTAACATTTAAATTTCTTAATCCTTTTCTGATAACTATTAGGCTAATCTATAAATTATAATAAATAATGAAATAATAATTTAAATAATTAAATTATCAAATAATTACTGTTTGAATTTTAACTCCATTTATTCATTTATTACACTTACTTCTTTAAGCTAATTTTTTAGATTCTCTTAATTAAATTATGAAGATTTTAGATCTATTATTTCTTGATTTAATTGCTTATTTTTTAGACCCTCTTCATGAAGCTGAGATTTTAGATACAAAATATCATTCATTTGATTTTAAAATCAATTTTGATTTTTAACCAAATCATCACTTATTCTATTTTTAAGCTCTATATTTTCATTTATTAATTCTTATAACTTTTATTCATTATTTGGGTTTTATATTATGTATTATTTAGTTTAAGGCACCTCATTTAATCTTACTACACTTGTGGGACTGAATGTACGAGTAACATATTATACTTATTTTATTGGTTATTATTATTACTATTATTATTAATATCCTAATTAAGCTTATGATCCGTATAAATTCTGTACAGGATATTAATAGTTTTAATTATTAAAATTCATGGTACTTTCTACTCTTTAATTTATATTTAAATTATTTGGATTTTATATTAAACCACTTTGTTATAACTACTATTAATTCATTTATATTTTCTTTTATTTAATTGAAATATATCTGTTATGAGTAAAATTCTTATATTAAACTTATTTTGCTAATTTATAAATTATTTTTATGTGATAAAAATTCCTTATTATATAATTAAAATATACATTTATTAATATAATATTATATATTAACTTTTTCATATATAAATTAACTGAAAAAATAAATGTTCGCTGATTATCTGAAATTTTAAATTCAGTCTTAAAATAATAATATTTAAAAATAAATTGATATAGACAATTAAAAATAAAATAAAAATTATAATGATTATTAAATGTTTAATGATTTTTCATAAAATTAAACATAAAATAATAATAGCAATAATAAAAAAAATTATTCTTAATCTAAAATTGAAAATTACAATAAGCAAATTAATTTTCAAAATTTGGCTAAATTTCAAAACAATCATCAAAAATACACATAATAATCATAATTTTATCAAAATGATTAAAATTAATAAAATGAATATAATGGATAATAATAATAAGTAAAGCAAGTATTTTAATAAAAATAAAATTCTTAAAATAAACAATTTTAATAAAATCAATTAAATTTACTTTAGAAAACTAATTATTAAAGCAAAATTTATAATAATAGTCAATAAAAATTTTAAAACAATTACAATAATAAAGAAAATAAATCAATTAATAAAGAATATAAAAATAAACAAATAAATTCTTATATAGAAATATTAAACAAAAAATATAATTCAAAATCTCCAAATAGAAAGAAAGATTAAGATAATATTTATAAAGAATACAATAATTCTTTTTCATCTATAAACAAAAAATCAAAATAAATAAATCAATCTAATAATATATTAAACGAAATTAATATTAATAGTAATTTATAGTTTTAATAAAAAAAATACCAATTAACCTAATTTAATCAATAATTAAATAATATAGAATAAAAGTAATAAAAATTCGAAATAAATTAAAATAATTAAATTGATCATAAGCAATAAGCTTTAAAATATTTAGAAATTTTTGAAAAATGTTTGAATAAAATTATTTATAATAAGGAAATAGAGATAAATGAAAGATTAATATTTTAAGAATAATATTTATAATTTAATTAATTCTAATAATTGATTTTTAATTTAGGATTTTTAGAAAATAATTATTAAAATTTATAGAATGATTTAATTTTATAAGAAATTTGGAAATTAATAAATGGAAATTGAAATTGAAAATATGTTTTAAAAAGAAACTGTTATTAGTTTTTAGTTTGTATAATGGGTTTATTCTTTGATTTACCATTTATTTAATTATAAAACATATAATATAATAATAATTAGAATAATGGGGAATAAGAATAATTAGGTAATTTTTAAGATGGAATATGGAGTCTATATGAAGAAGACGCTTAACTTATAATGGATTAATTTCATTTTATGAACAAAAATAGAAAAAAATTTGAAATTAAAGAATAATTAACTTAAAATAACTTTTAAAATTATTATGAAAATTATTTAAGTACAAATATCAACTAAAGTAATAACAAATAATTAAAAGAAAATAATAGAAAAAAATAAAAAAGTTAAGTTTTAGAGCAATTAAATCAAAATCAACATAATAATTATCTATAACAATATCATTCTTTTATAAATGAATAATAATAAAAAAAAATTATCTAGCAATAATTATCTTAGACTTAAATTTAAAATAATAATAATCAAATTAATTAATAAAATTAGTAAAATAAATAAGGATAAATATTATAAATTTTATTAAATAAATCCAAAGAAAAAAATTAAGAAAAATTTGAAAAAAGAGATAATTATTATTAAGAATATAAAAATAATAAAAGCTTCAATATATTAATAGACAATAATTTTTAAGGAAAAGAATAATATAAAAATTAAGACAATATTTAGATATCTTAAGAAAAATATAAAAACGATCTTGAAAATTTAAAAAAATAAAATTAATTTTTATTAATTAATAATAATTAATAATATTAAAATAAAAATAAATCTAATTATTTATTTTAATAAACAAAATAAAATAATAATATATAGTTTTAAACTTATAAAAAATAAAAATCTCAATTGAATTTATAAAATATTAATCATAATAGAAATATTTAAAATTAAAATGAATAAGAATCTATAAATGACAGTGGATTAATTTAAATTAAAGATGTTCAAAATTTTAATTATTAAAATTAAAAATAAAATTAATCACATAATTATTCCAGTTAAAATAATAGTTAATATAATAAAACTACCTAAATTGAGCAATTTTAATAATCTTAAAATGAGTAAATTAATTAGATACAAAATAGCTTACATCAAACTTATTAATATTAAGAATTATTATTAAAATAAGAAAGTATATAATAAAAGAATCAAGAAAAAGAATAAAAATAATAAAATATAATCAAAATTAATGATTAAGAAGATTAAAATTTTAATAAATTTTTTGAAGGCTCTTATAATAATTTACTTGAAGAAAATTATTTTAATCACTTTAATAATGAAAATATATAATTAAACTAAATAGAAAATATTATAAATTAATAATACTAAAATGAATAATAATAATTAGAATATTAGAAAAATATAAATGAGAATACTAAAGAAGATTAAAAATATAACATTAATTAAAACTTTGTTTTTACTGAAAATACAAAATAATAATAAATTAATGATGAAATAAATTATTAGAATTAATATAAAAATTGTGATCCTATTTTAATAATTGATGTGAATTTAGGATAAAATAAATAGGAAAGAATTTTTATATATGATGGTGATACATCTGAATAATTAGCTAGAGAATTTTCTATTTAATATAGTATATTTTTATATATTATTTTATTTAGACCTTGATTAAAATTTAGAAAAAAAGCTTAAAGATATGTTAGATCAATAAATATCTTGTTTTTTGGATAAAATTGAAGAAGATGAAGAAAATTCAAATTCAAAAAGAGATTGAAATTATTTATTAAACTATAAAAATTAATATTATTGACTAATATATTTAAACATCATATTTATAACAATTTATCGTCATTAAAATATTCTTCGGTTAATTTTAGCAGTTTTTTATATTTGAATTGTTTATTATTTTTTTATAGAATTAATTTTCGATAAATTTATTTTGCTCGACTATCAGGCATCATGGAGTTTCTTGATTAAATACTATCTAATAGTTTGTTGGAAAATTATTTTAATTCCTAAATTCCAATGTAATTAAATAATATTAATTAATTTTCATCAAGTAATAATTGTTTAAGTCTTTCAATATCTTATCTTAACAGATAAAAATTTTTTATATCTAATAATTATTTAATAAAATCTAATTCTTGTTACTATACTTGAGATTTATTCAACAAATCTTATTTTTTACTTTTTTATTAAATAAATTAATTTTAACTTTAAATATGATTTTCTAATTAAATCGAGTTTATTTAATTACTTAATAAATTATTTAAATTTTTTGTTTTTTACTCAATTTTTCTATTTTTTTATTATAAATTACTATCTAATTTATTATTTATTATTTTCCTATTTTAAAATAAATATTATTCTTAATTATCTTTATTATTCTTTTAATTATTCGATTATTAAGTATCAAATGAAATAATTTTATTATTTTTAAAATTACTTAAAAAATTTTTTTCCTCATTATTTTTTTATATTAATGAATTTTATGATTTTAATATTGGATTTTCAAAATTTTCAAATTAAATTTAATTATCACTTTAAATTAAAATTTTGTAATCATGTATTAGTTAATCATAAAAAAACATATTAAAATAAATTTTTGCGATAATTGAATTTATAATTAAAATAATTTAAAATAAATTGAAAATTTCCAAAATAAGTGTGATAATTTTCTAATATTGCCTACTATAAATAATAATTTAGCTATCAATAAAAAAAAAAGAAGAACAAAAATTTTTCATATATCCATAAAGAGGATCTAAATCACTTTTCATTCCAACTATTTTCATATCTTAAGACTGAAAATTAAAACTGTAGCCATATTATATAGATTTACTGGTATAAAAAAGCATATCTTTAAAAGTTTCAACGGCTTGAATTTTAAGGCTTATAAAAGTTTATTGCATATTAAGACTGGTAAACAAACTATAAGTTTTATTGTCAGTAGTATTTGGAAATAAGACCAACTAAGTGTTTAATATTTAGTTAGGTTATTAATAATAATAGTAATTATAAAGAAAAGGTTAATCAATATTTTCTGAAGAAATTACTTAATCTCTTATGTAGACATCTTGATAACAAATTCCTTAAAGAAAAGGGTCAGACAAATTATAAAATTTGGATCGACCTAAAGCAGTGACCTGCATATCAAGAATGAATGAAAATTTGTTATTGATAAAAAGTGAGGTATTTTTAGGGACACAAAAATACTCTTCTATGTTTTTATCTTTGAATATCTATTTTTAATTACTGTCAAGATGATTTATTGTACATTATTCTAATAGAATTTATTTACTATAATCTACGTACTTTATCCTGTTTTGGATGTTATTATCCATCTGATAAGTAGTTACTAAATAATTATTTAAAAGCCCTTTGTATTGTTAGTTTGTTGTTGCAGGCGATAATTGTTTAGGAATGCAGAAGTTACGTATTATTATTGGACTTGTTGAAACATCTATAGATATATTAAATTATTCATTTTATGTTTTTCTATTTGATATTATTATAGAGTAATTATTGTTGTAATTCTAAATGAATTGGTATGTTTGATATATTATTATTCCTATCAGACTCAAAAATGTTGTTATAAATTAAAGTTTTGATATTTTTGATTTCTATTATTTTTATTTATCGTAAAATGATGGAATTTATACTCCAAAAATGTTAACTCTTTCAATAAAGCCAATAAAAAATTTATAAAACATGATGTTAATTCAAACTGATAATAATAATTTAATATATAAATAAAAGATAATTATAATTAAAAATGAAAATGAGAATATCTTTAGTATTTTTATTACTAATAAACCTGATAATGAGCCAAGAAGTGGAAGAGTTAAAGTTAGAAGAAACAAAATTCTACGTAATTCCTTTATCATGCTATTAGAAATACTCTTAATATGACTTTTCATCATTGAATTGCCATAAAGTATCTGTAATAAAAGGATTAGGATACTTAATAGTAATATTAGCAACAGTAGCAAAAGTGCCTTAAATAGTAAACATTTTATTTGCTGGATCAACAAAGGGACTATCAATGCAGGGGATATTCGTAGAATCATTAGGATATTCTCTTATGATTGGTTATAATACCCATCATGCTTATCCCTTCTCTACTTACGGAGAATTGGTATTTCTATTGATGCAGAATGTATTGATACTTAATTCTTTTTTGGTTTTTCATGATAAAAAAGTGTTTGGAGAGTATGTGGGTTATGTTGGCATACTTGCAGCAGTTATTTATATGTTTTTCAATAGAATTGTTCCTCTTTGGTTTTTCTAATATAATGTTTATATCAATATTTTCATTACCTTTTTTAGTAGGATGCCCTAGATTATTATGAATTATAAGAATTAATCTACTGGTACTTTGTCTTCAATTACTTCTACTTTGTTTTTTGGAGGAGCTCTTGCAAGGTTACTTACTATTGTCTCTGAAATTTCAGATAATATATTAATTGTAATTATCTATTATATTATTATTTAGCTTTTGTATGTTATCTCTACTATTCTGAATGGTATTATACTTCTTTAAATATTTATTTATTGGAATTAAGGATAAAAAAATTAAACTTAATAATCTAAAAAATAAACATAATAATCTAAAAAATAAAAATGATTTTTTTTATATTATTCAATATTTATTATTATTTTATTCTTATGAATATTTATAAATATAAGATTTTTAGTTCATAATTGATTTATTTTTCCTACTATTCTAACTTTTTTTTTATATTGTTTTGTTAATTATTCTTCTATCATTATTTTTCTTGATTTTAATTTACTTATTAATTTTTTTTGTTAGTTTACTGAATTGACTAATAATTAATTTATGTTTTCTTCTTTGTTATTATTGAATATTAAAGCTGTTTAGTTTTTTACAATATTTTATTAGAGTTTTTTTAATTTATTAATTAATCGTTATTTTGCATTTTGATCTTATTGAATTTGAATAATAGTAATAAATTTATAATTGGTCAATTTACTTAAAATATCATTTAGTTTTTTATTTATTTTTTATAATTCAGCAGAATCCAATTCAAATATTTATTATTGATATTCTCTATCATAAACCTACAAAATTGAATTTTAAGAATAATTTTTTTAATCTTCAATCCTCATTTTAGTAAATTCTGTTAACTTTCAATTATAATATTGATAAAAAACATAATAATTAAATTATCAATAATATTATAAACAATATAAAATTTACTTCAATTAAATTGTATATTAACTGCTCTCTTAACTATTTATTTTCTAAAATGGTAATTATTTTTTCTTCATTTTATTTATCTTTCTAATAATCATTATCTTCATTTTAATTAATATTCCAATCTATTTCATAGATTTTGTCTTAATTTTATTGATTTTCTTCTATAATTTCTGGTTATATATCCCATACTAATTAATTTTCATTTTTATTATCATCATTTTAACTTACTTATTATGAAATTTAAAATGAACTTTCCTGGTTATCCATTAAATTAGAATCTTTCATAATTGATTTGTATTTATATTTTTCATATCTAAAATAATTAAACATAATTACTTTTTTTCTTCTAAATCAAGGTCTTATTAACTTAATTATTAATTAGCAATATTTTTATTATAAACCTAAACTAAATTATTTCTATATTTAATAAAATAATCAATAAGAGCTAATTAATATTACTAAAATAATAAATAATTAATTACTTAAAAATTCAAATCAGGATTCAAATATTAAGTATACTAATAATAATATTCAGTAATTTTTTGAATCTATAAATCCTTGAATTAATTGACGATATCATCAAATAAATCTGGAATTTAAATAGCAAGTAAATCTACTTCTTGTTCCAAATTTAATTTATTAAAAG
>Ga0315908_10002898_pt1 | contig 12459 bp, 6 predicted proteins | sample LakEriMetagenome_12_FD_203520 | JGI IMG/M metagenome (GOLD analysis project Ga0315908, IMG submission 203520) | Freshwater fungal communities from buoy surface, Lake Erie, Ohio, United States - Buoy 4 MA124 | ecosystem: Environmental > Aquatic > Freshwater > Lake > Lake biofilm | place: USA...
ATTCCTTTTTTTCTAAGAATTATCTTTATCTTATTTTTTTTTCTAAGAATTATCTTTATCTTATTTTTTTTTCTAGGAATTATCTTTATCTTATTTTTTCATATGTCCACTGTTGTCTTTTTATTTTTTTTGAGAATCTGACTTGTTCGTCTTATTGTTTTTTTTGTTCTTTTCATCTTTTGATTCTTATCTTTTTTTGTCATTTTTAGTGTGTTAACTATCATTTCTTGCTTTATCACTACCATTTTCTGATCCAGTTTTATTAACTAATAAATATTAAAATATAATATTACTTTTATTCTTTTTTTCTTTAGTTTCTTTCAGTTTTTTTACCATTTTTTCTGATTCTTCAGATTTATTCCTTTTCTTAATTTTTTTTCTAGGCTTCTCACTCAATAATTTATCATAATCAATTCCAGTAATTTTGTTATCATATTCTTATTAAACTTATTCGTATTCTTACTTCATAGCTTCATATTCCTTCCTCAACTTTTCAGCTTTATTTTTGTATATTTATTGTTTTTGAGTATTTAGATTATCAAATTTTTATTTCGCATATTAAAGAATGCTTTGATCTTCTGGCTTATCATTTTGAAATTTTTCATGGTTGTCATTAATGTATAATCGTAAATAAGAAGCAGGCAGTTTTGGTTTTAGTATTAATTGGTTATCTTATCTTAATCTAAGGTTCATTTTTTCTTATTTTTTCTTATTATTATTGCAATTATATATTTCATATCATTTAAAGATATAAAATCTAACTAATTTTTTATTACTATTTAATAAGAAATGATCAGAAATGATAATTTTTAAAATTTCAAAATTTTATCTATATTAAAATATAATTTTATTCAATAATATAAACAGTAAATTTAAATGTAATGTAAATATAAATAATAAGATAATAAAAATACATATAAATACCAAAATTTATGTAAAATATAGAAATCACATAGAGGGATTATTTGTCTTATATTTTCTGTAATGTTTTTAAATGACTTTAGCAGATCGATGATGTATAACATCATAATTTAAGATTTAAGAAGAATTCATAAAATCTAGATTAGACTGATCCAAATTTTTCCTACTTATCTAAATAATGTTAGGATTGAAATTAATAAAAACTTTCTCATTCTTATCTTTAGGTTCTTTAATTTTGATAAATGATTTATAATCATCTAATTCTAATTCAGATTAATCTAGTTTCTTCTAAAAAGCTTGATTATTATTCGGTTTTATTATAAATTGATGGTTGAATTCATCTTCATCTTTATGTTGTAACTTGTTTTAATGATTATTATATACTTTATTTTCATATTCAAATTATTAATTATTTATTGAATACATCTCTTTTTATTCATTATTTTCATTTTCTTAATTATGTTCTTAAAGATTTTCTGTTATTACTTTTTCTTCTTATTAATTTAAGCTTATTTTTTAATCTATTTCTTCAATTTATTCGTGATCTTCTTCTGCCTTTTCACTTATTTACTAACTTTTTTAATAATTTTTATGGCCCACTAATTATTTTAATTCATCATTGCTAATTTATTTCATATTGTATTTTTATAACATCTAATTTATTCCATCTAAATTTTTATTTACATACTTTTCACTATCAAAATTGTTGTTGTTACTTGTCTATGATAAATAATCGTGATCGTATTTATAATTATTGAAATTATAATGATCATCAACTTAAATATTATATTTTTTATAAAGTTCCTTATTTTTCTAAGAATCATATTCACTTAATGTTAAATCACTCTTCAAGTTTGATTAATAATTATCATTATTATTTCCAAAATTAAGTTTTATTATTTAATAAATTTCAATAAATGTTTTTCTTTTTTTGGGATCTATTTATAAACACATTTCTATGATATTAGATAGTTTTAAAGAATATTTGTTTTTGATTTTTTTTAATTTATTTTCTAAGGCACTCTTGTTAAATTGGTTTTAAAAATAAACATCTTATAAATCATCTAATAAAGCCAATTTTAATAACATTATACCAAATGAAAATACTTGGCTTTTAATTTAATCAAAATTGGGAGTTAATTGATTTTCATTTAAACTTTGAATTGATTCAGGAGATAAAAATTGTTTGTAAAATTCTTGATTTTTATCTATAATTAACAGATCATAAATATTAAAACTTTGGAAATAATCAGAATCTAATACTTTATATTCAATATTTTGATGAAGATTGAAGATATAAACATTGGTGAAATCAACAAAAATATCTTTGTTTTCTGTTTACATATATTGGTAAGCATTACAAATGTTTTCCATTAGAGTTTTGAATTGTGCTTCTTGGAAATAGTATTTGTTTTTCATTCTATTCATGTAATCTTATTGCAGATTTGTTGCACAATACTCAAAAACTAATTTACTGCTAATGAATTTAGCACAGAGCTGTTTTCCAGATTCTATAAAAAATGCTTTTAAACTCACCAAGTTTTTATTCTTCTAATTTATATTTCTTTAATGCTTTTTCAAATCTTATTCATGATTATTTTCTGAATAATTTAATTAATTATCAATTAACATGTATTTCTAGCTTTCTTCTTGGCTTGATAATAAAACTATTTTACCAAACTTTATATCTTATATAGTCTTTTTTATATTATATTTTTCTAATATCATCTTAAAATTACTTTCTTCATTAATAAGTGATTAATCTTATCCCATTTATATATTTAATTATTATTATTTATTTTTATTTATTTTTTATTGTTCTAAAATTTTATATATTAATTTTTATTTTTTCTTATTCTAAATTAATAAATTATTAAATATAAGTATAAAAATTTATTTTTAAGTATTTATCTTAAGATAAATACAAATAATTATAAAAAATTAATTTTTGATTTTATTTATATTTCATAACTTGCTTCTTTCTTTATATTTATAAATATCCATTATAATAATAGGTATTTTAATTATAATATTGAATAATATGGCTCCTCCTCCAAAATATATAATAACTAGAAGACTTGTAAATAGATTTTTTGAAAAATACACTCCTAGTAAGAGTTAAGCATCACTAGAGCAAACAGGTAATTTATTAGAATGTTGGGAATAATTTGGTGTAGCAAATGATAAATGTAAATAATATGAAATAGAATTGGATAAAGCTTATATGAAAGCTGAATCATATAAATAAAGAATTGATAGTTTGAAGTTATTATATATTTAAATATTTATAGATTAAAATAAGATGTTATGGGTCTATTAAGAAATCCTTAATATAGAATTTTGGTAAAAGGAAGAAATAAATAAGACACTGAATATAAACCTAGAGGTATTTATGATGGTGTTATGTGATTTTATTTAATTTTAACATATTATTTTCATATTATAAAAACATTTTTATTTTATTTTTAATAAATAGAAAAATTTAATAAAATCAAATTAAATATTAAAAAATTTAGATTTTTTTCAAATTTTAGTTTAGTCCTTATATTACAAAGAAAAATTATTAATTTATTAACTAATCAACTTTAATTTTTATAAAATTTATATACATTTTCATCAAAATTCTATTTTTATATTTAATTTAAAAGTATTCGAATTTTTTTTTATTATAAATTATTGCTTTGTTATAAATCTTCAATCTATAATAAATACTTGTTTAAGAGTATTTATTGTTCTTTCTCTTTTTATTTAATTTGCTTAAATAATTTATTATAATTACTTATATTTCAATAATTTAATTTTTCAATTGTATATATAATTCTAAAATTTTATTTTCATTCTCAATTATTTTTAATTTTTAATTTTTATATTAGGTTTTTAAAAGATTAATTTATTTTTTTAAAGTTATATTTTTTCTTATTTATTATTTGAATTAATTTTAAATTAATTGATTCATATTTTCATTTTATAAAAATTAATTTTATAATAATTCAGATTTCAAACTTTATTATTATTATATAAATTAATTACTAATATCATCATTATCTATTTAAATATTCTAATCAACTAATGATGATAAATTTTAATCATAATTAAATTATTTATGAAATTAATTTTGATTAAAAAATTAAATATTTGATTAATTTTAAAATAATAAGATATAATTTTAAAATTATTCTTTATCATTCTTTAGTTTTTCATTTTCTTGTTATGTAGATAAAAATTATTTTTATTATTATAAAAATAATAGTTCTTAGTTTTAGATTTTATCTTCTAAATATTATTTATCATTAATTAATTTTTCATTTTCTTATTAAATTATTTAAATCTCATTTAATTATTATTAATTAAATATTTCTTATTTTTACATTAAATTTTAAAATTATTCTTTATCATTCTTTAGTTTTTCATTTTCTTGTTATGTAGATAAAAATTATTTTTATTATTATAAAAATAATAGTTCTTAGTTTTAGATTTTATCTTCTAAATATTATTTATCATTCTTTAGTTTTTCATTTTCTTCTTATGTTTATAAAATTTATTATTATTATTTTAAATATAGCAATTCGAATTCATTTCTTTGATTTTATGATTATTCATCTTTTTCATTTAATAATTTATTGTATTATTGTTCTTAATATTCATGTTAGTTTTTTAATACTCTTATAAATTCTGAGTCATAATATTAGTTTAAAACTATATCCTAATCTTCATTTAAAAATTCGATATTTATATTCATTTTCTTTAAATTTTGTGTTATTTTTTTAATTTTTTATTCATATTATTATATTTATCCTTTTAATTATTTATTTTGCTACATTAATTAATCTAAATTTAGTAGTCCAAAATTATTTTCATTTTAATAATCTGAGTTACTTGCATGTAAATCTTCATTTATTTCTTCTATTATAGAATTTATCATAAAATCATTCATTTTACTTTGGTGAAATTAATTTTAATTTAATAAAATTTATATATCATTTAAACTTGATTGTCTTCCAAAATATTGATCATTTTACATATTTTCATTAAATGAAGTTCTTTTATTTCAAAATTACTAATTGATTTTTTCTTATTTTTCATTTTTAAATTAACTTTATAATTCCTTACTATTAATTTAAACATCAAAATTAAATTAAATTAATGGATTTTCTTCTTCTTTTTCATTATTAATTATCATCTAAGCTGTTTCTTATAATTCTCCTATTTATTTTTGAATATTATCTATATTACTAAATATTTTATCATAATTTATATCCTCAAATTATTATTGATTATTATTAATATAATTAGAAGTAGTTGATTATATTGAAAATCTTTTATTAAATTGAGGAATTTCTAAAAATAGATTATTATCTTTTTCTATTTAAAAATAATCATCATTTTAATATAAAAGAGAAATTTTAGCCCTCAAATTTAATTTTTCATATTTTTCTTCTACTTCTATGCTATCTTTTTACTCTTAATTTTCAGACATTTTATTAATCTTTATAAGATAAAATAAAACGTTATTATAAAATATAATATTTACATGTTAAGTTTAATAATTTAATCAATATTTAAAAAAAAACTTAAATATTTAATATTATATAAAAATATTTAAATATTTAATAATCTATCTTATTATATATTAAAAAATTTTATAATAAAATTAATACTATCAATTATTTATTAATTAATAATTAAATAATGTAGTTATTATAGTTATTATTTATGAAACTAGTTTTATTATGCATTTTGTCTTTAGTAAAAAGTCAAGGAGGAAATCCAGATGGAGAAATGGAGTCTCCTTTCCAAGCATTACAACAAAAAATATACGGATACGCAAAAGAACTATCACGTCAAAAAGAAGACCCAACAGTACGCAAACTAAAACAAGGTCTGCTTCCAAGCTACTTCCCGAAATCCCAAAGAGAAGCAGCAGAAAAAATGCGTGCAGAACGTAAAAAATCAGGAGAACTAATGCGACTGATTGATAGTGTATATAGATTCTGTGTATATCCAACAAATGAAGTATCAGCATTCAGCTATTGCTCATAAACATTTGACAGCATCAGCAAAAAACGAGGATTAGATTGCAAACATGCAATGTGCATAAATTGTTGCAATCATCTTTTATTAGTAATGAAGTATACTGCAAGTAGGAGTGTTGTAAGTTAATCATTAGGACTTAGTGATGATAGTGGATTCAATTAAATGAAGAAAGTGGTTAGTAATGATATTATTATGGAATGTAGAAAGACATGTGATGTTACTTATGTTGTTGAAAAACCTATTGTTATACCTCCTCCACCTAAGGACCCTACTTTAGGATTAACTCTTGAAAAACCTGCTACTTCTTGTATTGATATTTAATTGAATTCTGTTGAGGCTAAAAGTGGCGTTTATTATGTCACTCCTGGTACTTCCACTGAACCTATTAAGGTTTATTGTGATCTTGAAAATGATCAAGGTGGATGGACTCTATTTTTTAGTTATAATCATAAGCCTTATGAAGATTATTAACTTGATAGCAGTAATATGCCTACTGATCCTTTAAAGTCTAAAAGTCATATGAATTTAGAAGAAGCTGGATTTTAAGAGATTGATGTTAATGAGCTTAGATTTGTGTGTTTCACTAAAGCAAAACCCGATTAAACATTATTTATACACTTTAAAACTAGAAATCCTAATGCTTTGAAGTTGGCTATGAACGGAGATTAATCTAATACCAATGTAATTTTCAAATATAAATTTAATATAGACATCATTATTTTATTTATGTTATTTTCATTTTTATATAGCATTATCTTAATAGTATAGTAATTATTAAATTAATTTATAAATATCTGAATATTATAATAAAAAGTTAAATACTTGGTTAAGAGATAATCAATAATTTGATAAAGCTCCAGAGGTTGAAGGATTCAATAAAAATTTAGAAGCAGTGATGAGTATTCCTAAAAAAGCATAGAGTTTCGGTCAAAATCCATAAGGTGGATTTTGGGATAATCCTTTTAGCAATTAAGATGCTGCTTGGTAAGTAAAAGGGAAATAGAAAATCGGAGGAAAGTGGGAGTGTGGTACTAAATTAACTTCTTAAAATGGAGGAAAATATGAAACTTTACATTAAATATATTTTAGAGGAACTCCTCCAACTAAAGAATTTCTTGAAAAAAGAGCTATCAAATTCGCTAAAATTGATAAACTAGCTAAGGAAAAAAAACTATGATTATTATCTTTTTATTTATAATTTAATATTACCATTAATTATATAATATTTTTATTATTAAAAATTTATTTTGATATTTTATAAATTGATTTTTATTATCTTGATGTAATTAATCAATAGTAAAAATGATTTGTAGTAGAATAGTTAAATAAAAAATAAGAATATAGTCGAAAAATAAAATAAAATTTTAGATTAACAATGATAATTGCCAATTTTTGCATATAAATAAGAAATAATAGAAAAGATATTTTATGGAGAAGATAATGTTTACATTTTATGTGGTGAAACAGGCTCAGGAAAAACAACATAATTACCTCAATATCTTTATTTTGAAATGATAAAAAAATCTAAAAATGAAAAAAAAGAAATAATAGGAATAACTTAACCAAGAAGAGTAGCGGCAATAACAGTATGCAATAGAGTAAGTGAAGAATTAGGAGTAAAAGTAGGATAATAAGTAGGATATAGTGTAAGATTTGAATAAAATTATAATGAAAATACTTAAATAAAGTTCATGACTGACGGAATGCTATTGCGAGAATGCATTGTTGATCCAATATTAAGAAATTATAAGTTCATTGTAATAGATGAAGCCCATGAAAGATCAATCAATTCGGATATTTTACTAGCACTTCTGAATATGCTGATAAAGAAAAGAAAAGATCTAAAAATAATAATAATGAGCGCAACAATGGAAACAAATAAATTCTAAATTTATTTCAATGTAAAAGAAGATAATATTCTATAAATATCAGGTCGATCATATCCTATCGATGTCTATTACACAATTCAACCTTAACTGGATTATATAAGCAGCATGTTAAACACGATACTTTAACTGCATTTCGATAACATTTAATCAAAGGGAGACATTCTGTGTTTCTTGACAGGATAGGAAGATATTGAAGATTTAAAGGAAATGTTGAACAATAAAATATAACATGTTTAAGTTAATGAGGGGGATCTGCTATTGAAGGTATTGACTTTGTATAGTGGGATGGATAGTGATGAACAAATGTTGGTATTTGATAAGGCTAAAGAAAGGGAAAGGAAAGTTATATTGAGTACTAATATTGCTGAAACATCCGTAACTGTTCCTTAAGTTTAGTTTATTATAGATTGTGGATTTTGTAAGGTTAGACAGTTTCATAGTGAGAGAGGCTTTGAGACTCTTATTAGTTAGCCTATTAGTTAGAGTCAAGCCTAATAGAGAGCAGGAAGAGCAGGTTTATTATATTATCAAATTATCATATTCTATTTTACTATAATATTATATTATTATAATATCATTATTTTATTATATTATTACATTATTATTTAAAAATATTATTAAATTATATTACTATATCACTATATTTAAATATTATTTAATATTATTATATTATTAGGGCGTTGTTAGAGTGGAAAGTGTTATAGACTTTATACTTAAGAGTCTTTTGATTAAATGTCTCCATTCTAAAAACCAGCGATTCTTAATGCCAGTCTAACTCAACTTTATTTATTATTATATAGAATAAGAATAAATCTTGATTTTTCTTTAAATCCTTTTCCTTTTTTAGATCTGCCTAAAGCAGCAACTGTGCACCAAGCTATAAATTATCTTGCAAGTATAAAAGCATTGAAAAGTAATGACAATAATACTAATTTCGATTAGATTACAAATTATGATGAGTTAAGTTTAACTGATTTTGGAAAGGAACTAGCTGAATTGCCTTTAGAACCTAGATTAGGTTGTATTTTGCTTATGGGTTTTAAGTAAGAAGTTATTTCCCAAATGTTAACTTTAGTTTCTTTAATGTCTGTTGATAATATTTTTTATAAGAAAGATAGGAATAATAATCTTAATTAAAAAATTATCAATCAATTTATCATTTAAAATAGTGATCATCTTACTTATATCAATATATATAATAATTATCATTTTGCAACCAATAAAAAGGGATTTGCTAAATAAAATAATTTAAATATAAAAGTGCTTAAAAAAGTTACTTAAATCAGAAATTAAATTACTGAATATCTCATCAATATTTTATCTAAAAGAAATATCAAATTTGATTCTTATTAATAATTTGAAATTTAATAAGAAATTGAAATCGAAAAATCTATATAATGTCTATCATAATCTTTAAATTAGAATATAGCTGTTCTCAATTAATAAGGTTAATATGTTGTAAAAGTAAATTAATTTTATATTAAATTATTAAAATTTCATTTTAATAATTTAAGTATAAAAATTAAATAGCTAATATTCATCCTGATTCAGTTTGTTTTGCTTTAAAAACTAAACCATAATATATAGTATTTAATTAGATTATCATAACAAAAAAAATGTATTTAAGAGATATTACTCAAATTTCAAATATTTATTTTAATTAATAAAATATAAAACAATGATTTTATTTTATTTGATATTTTTTAATTTAAATTTTTATAAAATTTGTTTATTTTTAATTAAATATAATTTATTTAATTGAAATTACATTTATAAAAATTTTTATTCTATGATATTTAAATTTATTTGATTAATTATAATTTCAATAAACTTAAAAATTCATAAATGAATTAAATGATAATAAAAATAGAAAAAAGAATCATAAATCTTAATAACTTAAAATAAAAAATTAAGTTTTTTGAAACAAAACTATAAAATTTGAAATTCAAACAATCTATTAATAAATAATTCTTGAAAGATATTTTTTAATAATAATATGAAACACATGAAAAATTTGTTTAATGTGAAAAAATTTTAATAAATTAAGAAGATATAATGAGATAATATTTATTGAAATTAGAATATTAAGAAGTGAATAATTAATGGTAATTTTTAATTTTATAAATATAAGATAGATAAATGAATAAGTAGTTAAGATTATAAACTTAATAGAAAATTAAAAAGAAGATTTTAGTTACTAAAATATATGAAACATTTAATTAATAAATATACTTTGATAACTATTTTTAAAAAAAAATCTAAAAAAATACTTAATTTAACTAGATAATTTATATTAAAATTCTCGTGATAATAATGTATCATAATTTAATAATTTAAGGACATATGTATTATTAAACTTTTGGAAATCTTTTAAAATTACACTAGATAATTATATTAATATTATATAAATAAATTAATTAAAATATTTCCAGAATAATAAAATATAAAAAATATCAATGAATTTCAAAATAACAATAATGCTTAGAATAAATAAAAAAAATCAGACTTAAATTATAATAATGTATTTGAAATTTAAAAAATTATCTAATAAAATCAAAATAATAAAATTTATTAATTAATTAATGAATAAGAATAATAATAATATTAATAAAAAATACCAATTATAAATAATTGATATTAATTAAATTTATCTTAATTTAATATATAAAACACCAAAATAAGTTTTTAAGAACAAAATAATATAAATAAGGAAAAATTATAAATTTCGATTGATAAATAAGAAAAATAAAACTAATTAATTTAAAAAGATTTCATAAACAATACCTTTTATTAATAAAAAAAATAAAGAAATAATTTATTGGAAGATTAAGGATAATTATAAAAAATTATTGAAAATAAATATAATCAAATAAATATTTTATGATTTTATAAATAAGATTAAACAATCCCAAAGTAAATAAATAAAAGTTAATAAATATTGAAATATAAAAATGATGAATCTTAAAAACATCTTTCTTAATCTTAATAAAATATATAATACTTAAAAAATATTTATAATTACATACAAAGTATTTCAAAAATTATTTATAATGTTGATTTAAAAGATTTAACATAATATTTTTAAAAAAAGTCTTCTTCAAAAATATTAAAATGTTAACATTATAATGAGAAATATAGAAATACTTAAATTTAATAAACATATGCTAAATATTGTTTATATTATAATTCTTTTTAAAAAGATTAAATATAATATTAGAAACAAATTAGTAAATTTAATCAAAAAAACCTTAAAATCTTATAATTTAGATAAAATATTTTAAATGAAGAAACTGATTAAAAAAAATAATAGTTTTAAACTAGAAAATATGGCGAATTATAATAAAAATCTAATCTATATTTATACTAACCTTATAAAAATAAAAGTTTAGAAATTTAGAAAAAATAAAATTAATAATACAAAACTAATTAAATATATTTAAACATTTAATAGGATTCAATTTAATGAAATAGATAATTAAAATATAATAATAATTATTAATAATAATAAGATTTAAATAAAAATAATTAGAGTTTATATAATAAAATTCTGTCTATAATAAATAATAAATCATTAAATAATAATTTGAATCTTTCTCTTAACATAAATTAAAAATAAATAGTATCTTAAAGAGAATTAAGTTCTAAAACTAAGTAATAAATATAAAACAAAAATATTTAAAGCCCAAAAGGTTTATTTAATTTTAAATCTTAATTAAATATATTCGAAAAAATATTTAAAAAAAGAATAAATTAGATTAATTATTTAGAATAATAAGATTACTAGAAAAAAGAAAAATCAAATATATAGCAAGATTAATATAATAAACTAATAAATAAAATCATTTAAAAAATGTGATTTTTTTCATGAAATATACTATAATTTTTTTATCAATATTTAAAATATATTTTTTTAATCAAATTATATCATCAATTTTTTATATCAAATTTCTGATATAACATATCTATTTATCTATATTTAGAATATTTTTAATTATATATAAATATAAAATGAACAGTTAACAAATAAAATATAGTAATAAATAAGAATTAGATGAATTAGAAAAATTAATAAAATAACTAATAAATATTGATTAGTCAGAATAAAAGCAAAATTACATTTAAGGTATAATTAAATTTAATTTTAAGAATTAATTAAAATATTGAATAATTAAAGTAAAATAATTTCTTCAAAAAATATGATATTATATTTATATTAATTAACAACTAACAATTAGAATTTAAATTAATGGCAATATATTTTAAAATATTTGAATATTTTGAATATTATGGTTGATTAAAAAATTCAATTATAAAATATTTCTTAGATTAAAATTTCTGAAGTTTATGAATTGTAATAAAACTGAAAAATTAGTAAAATTATAATTTAATGTTAATAGAATAATAAGGAATAGATTTTCTTATAAAAAATTATTATGAGTTTATCAAATCAAAATCATAAATATATGATGGAAAATTAAAAATATATTTTGATAAAAAACTTGAAATAACATTATATAATATAAAAAAAACAAATTTAAATGATTATAGTAAATTTATAAAATCAGTTTAACAATTAAAAAATCAAATATAAATAATAATTTAAATTGGATAAAAT
>Ga0315908_10002901_pt1 | contig 12449 bp, 23 predicted proteins | sample LakEriMetagenome_12_FD_203520 | JGI IMG/M metagenome (GOLD analysis project Ga0315908, IMG submission 203520) | Freshwater fungal communities from buoy surface, Lake Erie, Ohio, United States - Buoy 4 MA124 | ecosystem: Environmental > Aquatic > Freshwater > Lake > Lake biofilm | place: USA...
CCGAGCGACAAGCTAATTGTTCGTCGTCGTACAGTCGGCAAGAAGCGTTAGTAGGAGCTGAGGAATGCCACGTAGTCTAAAAAAGGGTCCATTCGTTGACGACCACCTTTTCCAGAAGGTCGCCAAGCAGAATGAGGCAAACACCAAGAACGTAATCAAGACCTGGTCGCGCCGTTCGATGATTGTTCCAGCCATGCTGGGTCACACCATCGCGGTTCACGACGGTCGTAAGCACGTTCCAGTATTCGTAACCGAGACCATGGTTGGGCACAAGTTGGGCGAATTCGCTCCAACCCGTACCTTCCGTGGCCACGTCAAGGACGACCGAAAGGGCAAGCGTAAATAATCATGCAAGCTCTAGCAACCATTAAGCACATCCGTGTGACCCCGATGAAGGCACGTCGTGTCGTCAACCTGATCCGCGGAAAGCAGGCCTCTGAGGCCCTAGCGATTCTGAAGTTTGCCCCACAGGCAGCGAGCGAGCCAATCTACAAGTTGGTTCACGCGGCAATGGCAAACGCCAAGGTTAAGGCAGACAAGGCGAACCTAGCGTTCGACGAAGACGACCTAATCGTTTCCGAGGCATTCGTAAATGAGGGCACCACCCTCAAGCGCTTCATGCCACGTGCTCAGGGACGCGCATTCCAAATCCTTAAGCGCACCAGCCACATCACCATTGTGGTTGCCACCCCAGACGAGCTTGGAGGCAAGAACTAATGGGTCAGAAAGTAAATCCATACGGTTTCCGACTAGGTATTACCACCGATCACATCTCTCGTTGGTTCGCCGACTCGACCAAGAAGGGTCAGCGCTACGCTGACTACGTGGCTGAAGACATCAAGCTACGTACCCTTCTAACCGAGCGTCTAGACCGCGCCGGTGTATCTCGTGTTGAAATCGAGCGCACCCGCGACCGTGTTCGCGTTGACATCCACACCGCACGTCCGGGCCTAGTAATCGGACGACGTGGCGAGGCCGCCGACAAGATCCGTGGCGAGCTAGAGAAGCTAACCGGCAAGCAGATCCAGTTGAACATTCTTGAAGTTAAGAACCCAGACATGGACGCACAGCTGGTTGCCCAGGGTATTGCCGAGCAGCTCAACGCACGTGTGGCTTTCCGCCGCGCGATGCGTAAGGGTATGCAGGGTGCTATCCGTCAGGGAGCCAAGGGTATCCGTGTTCAGACCTCGGGTCGTCTCGGTGGGGCTGAAATGTCACGCCGCGAGTTCTACCGTGAAGGTCGAGTACCACTACACACCCTCCGCGCCAACATCGACTACGGCTTCTACGAAGCTAAGACTGTTTTCGGTCGCATCGGTGTAAAGGTTTGGATTTACAAGGGTGACATGACTGCCAAGGAACTAGCTCGCGAACAGGCAAACGCAAAGCCTGTCCGCAGTGGCGAACGCCGTGGCCCACGTAGCTCTGCTCCAGCGTCTGCACCTGCAGCCGCTGCCCCAGTTGCAGCTGAACCAGTAGGAAGTGAAAACTAATGCTGATCCCTCGTCGAGTTAAGCACCGCAAGCAGCACCACCCGTCTCGCACGGGCGCCGCTACCGGTGGCACCAAGGTAACTTTCGGTGAATACGGTATCCAGGCAATTACCCCTGCTTACGTAACCAACCGTCAGATCGAGGCTGCCCGTATTGCAATGACCCGTCACATCAAGCGTGGCGGAAAGGTTTGGATCAACATTTTCCCAGACCGTCCACTAACCAAGAAGCCAGCCGAAACCCGAATGGGTTCGGGTAAGGGTTCACCGGAGTGGTGGGTTGCCAACGTAAAGCCAGGTCGAGTTATGTTTGAACTTTCTGGCGTATCAGAGACCATTGCTCGTGAAGCGATGACTCGTGCGATCCACAAGCTTCCACTAAAGGCTCGCATCATCAAGCGTGAAGAAGGTGACGCATAATGACTATCGGTTCAAAGAACCTAGCTCCAGTGGAGCTAGACAAGATTGAGGATTCGGTTTTGATCGAAGAGCTCAAGAAGTCTAAGGAAGAACTTTTCAACCTACGCTTCCAGTCGGCTACCGGTCAGCTAGAAAACCACGGACGTATGCGCGCAATCAAGCGCGACATCGCCCGCATCAACACCGTAATTCGTGAGCGCGAGCTCGGTATCCGCGCAGTTCCTGCTGCCGCAGCTGCCAAGCCTGCAACCAAAGCCAAGAAGGCTGCTGAAGTTGCAGCCACCGAGGAGGCATAACCATGGCTGAGAAGAAGACCGAAAAGAAGGTCGTAGAGGCCGTCGCTTCAGAGGCTCGCGGTTACCGCAAGTCGCGTCGTGGCTATGTTGTCTCGGACAAAATGAACAAGACCATCGTGGTTGAGGTAGAAGACCGCGTAAAGCACCCGCTTTACGGCAAGGTTATTCGCCGCACCACCAAGGTCAAAGCACACGATGAGCTAAATACCGCAGGTATTGGCGATCTCGTGCTGATCAGCGAGACTCGTCCGCTGTCGGCAACAAAGAACTGGCGCCTGGTCGAGATTCTCGAGAAGGCCAAGTAACAAAACCCCTAGGTTCTCCCGTCGGAATGGGATTGCCGTAAAACAAGGAGTAACAAATGCTTCAGCAGGAGTCACGACTCAAGGTAGCCGATAACACCGGCGCCAAAGAGCTATTGACCATCCGCGTGCTTGGCGGCTCTGGCCGTCGCTACGCAGGTCTGGGCGACATCATCGTTGCAACCGTAAAGGATGCAATCCCTGGCGGAAACGTCAAAAAAGGTGAAATCGTCAAGGCCGTTGTAGTTCGCACGAAGAAGGAAACCCGTCGTGCCGACGGTTCATACATCAAGTTCGACGAGAACGCAGCTGTGATCATCAAGAAAGACGGCGAGCCTCAGGGCACCCGCATCTTCGGTCCGGTTGGTCGCGAACTTCGCGACAAGAAGTTCATGAAGATCATCTCGCTAGCACCGGAGGTAATTTAATAATGGCGAACATCAAAAAGGGCGACACCGTCGTACTTCTAACCGGCAAGCGCGATGAGCGTGGCAAGACCGGAACTGTTCTTTCAGTTAACCGCGAGAAAAACCGCGTCATCGTTGAGGGCCTAAACATGGTCACCAAGCACACCAAGGTTGGCGAAACCGACCGCGGTGGCAAGACCGGCGGCGTCTCAACCATGGAAGCGTCGATTCACATTTCGAACGTTGCACTGGTAGACCCTTCAACCAAGAAGCCAACCCGTTTGGGCGCCAAGGTTGAAACCGTTACCAAGAACGGCGTAAAGAAGACCGTTCGTACCCGCATTGCTAAGCGCTCGGGCAAGGAGATCTAATGGCTACCGAAACTAAAAAGGCTCTTCCACGTCTGAAGGCAAAATACCGTTCAGAAATCGCTGCGGCTCTAACCGCCGAATTCGGTTTCACGAACCCGCACCAGGTGCCGAACCTGACCAAGATTGTAGTCAACATGGGTGTTGGTGAAGCTGCCAAGGATGGCAAGCTAATCGACGCAGCCGTGCGCGACCTAACCGCAATCACCGGCCAGAAGCCACAGGTTAACCTAGCTCGCAAGTCGATCGCTCAGTTCAAGTTGCGTGAAGGCCAGGCTATTGGCGCTCACGTAACTCTTCGTGGCGATCGCATGTGGGAATTTCTAGACCGTCTACTCAACTTGGCTCTGCCACGTGTGCGTGACTTCCGTGGCCTAAGCGACCGTCAGTTCGACGGCCGTGGAAACTACACCTTCGGTTTGTCGGAGCAGTCTTTGTTCCACGAAATCGACTTGGAAAAAATTGACCACCCACGCGGCATGGACATCACTTGCGTGACAACTGCCTCAAACGACGAGGAAGGTCGCGCGCTTCTAAAAGCACTCGGCTTCCCATTCAAGACCAACGAATAATCGGCAAGGTCTGCGGGCTCGAAAAGCCTGTGGATACCTCCGAGGAAATGGAAATAAATAAATGACAATGACAGACCCAGTGGCAGACTTTCTGACACGTCTGCGCAACGCAAACTCTGCGTACCACGAAACCATTAGCCTGCCTTACAGCAAGCTAAAGGCCGGTATCGCCGAGATCCTCAAAAAAGAGGGTTTTGTGGGCTCGATCAAGGTTGAAGACGCAGAAGTTGGTAAAACTCTGATCGTCGACCTGAAGTACGGCCCAAACCGCGAGCGCACCATCGTAGGTATCAAGCGCGTCTCGAAGCCTGGTCTTCGCGTTTACGCAAAGTCAACCGAGCTACCTCGCGTACTCGGTGGCCTAGGTATCGCAATCCTCTCTACTTCGAGCGGTCTACTGACCGACCGTCAGGCTGCCAAGAAAGGTGTAGGTGGGGAAGTTCTCGCCTACGTTTGGTAATCACTGATGTCTCGTATTGGTAAGCTCCCAATCCCGGTTCCAGCCGGCGTTGAAGTAAAGATTGACGGTCAGAACATCGACGTCAAGGGTCCTAAGGGAACCTTGAGCCTCGTTGTTTCAGCACCGATCACCATTGTCCTTGAGGACAACACCATCACAGTTGCCCGCCCGGACGACGAGCGCCTATCGCGTTCACTCCACGGTCTAACCCGAACCCTTATCGCCAACAACATTCACGGCGTTACCGAAGGTTTCTCAAAGGGTCTAGAAATCGTTGGAACCGGTTACCGTGTAACTGCCAAGGGTGCCGACCTAGAGTTCGCTCTCGGTTACTCGCACTCAATCACCGTTCAACCACCAGCTGGCATCATCTTTAGCGTAGAAGGAAACACGAAAGTGACCGTCTCCGGTATCGACAAGCAAGCCGTTGGTGAAGTTGCCGCAAATATTCGCAAGCTACGCAAGCCAGAGCCTTACAAGGGCAAGGGTGTTCGTTACGCTGGCGAGGTCGTGCGTCGCAAGGCCGGAAAGTCAGGTAAGTAATCATGGGTTTAACAAGCAAAACTCGCGGTAAGAGCAAAAGCGCAGCACGCGACCGTCGTCACCTACGTCTTCGTAAGAAGGTTGAGGGCACCTCGGCTCGTCCGCGTCTAGTGGTAACTCGCTCGGCTCGCCACGTATTCGTTCAAATCGTCGACGACAGCAAGGGTCACACCCTGGCTTCGGCTTCGACCATGGAAGCAGATCTGCGTAAGGCTAAGGGCGATAAGTCTGATAAGTCGAAGCAGGTTGGTCTACTTCTCGCAGAGCGCGCCAAGAAGGCCGGTATCTCTGAGGTCGTATTCGACCGCGGCGGTAACAAGTACGCCGGACGTGTAGCAGCCATCGCAGATGGTGCTCGCGAAGGAGGTCTGGTTCTCTAATGTCAGAAAACAAGGAGCAAGTTGTGTCTACCGAGGCTACCGAAGCAGTAGTTGCTGCGCCAGTTGTTGAAGCCGGTGAGCGTGAGGCCCGTCGTGGCAGCCGCGAGCGTGGCCCAAAGAACGAGCGTCGCGACCGCGAAGAAACCAAGAGCCAGTTCCTGGAGCGTGTGGTTACTATCAACCGCGTTTCCAAGGTGGTTCAGGGTGGTCGTCGCTTTAGCTTCACCGCACTGGTTGTTGTCGGAGACGGCGACGGCATGGTTGGTGTTGGCTACGGCAAGGCTAAAGAGGTTCCAGCCGCAATTGCCAAGGGTGTTGAAGAAGCCAAGAAGTCCTTCTTCCGCGTTCCTCGCGTAAACAAGACCATTCCTCACCCGGTTCAGGGTGAAGCAGCTGCCGGTGTAGTTCTGCTACGTCCGGCCTCTGCAGGTACCGGTGTTATCGCCGGTGGTCCGGTTCGCGCCGTTCTCGAGTGTGCTGGAATCAACGACGTTCTATCGAAGTCGCTCGGTTCTTCAAACACCATCAACATCGTTCACGCCACAGTGGCTGCACTAAAGCAGCTTGAGAACCCTCAAGACGTTGCTGCTCGCCGTGGTCTAACCGTTGAAGAGGTAGCACCTAAGGGTCTACTTCTTGAGCAGAGCAAGGCAGGTGCCTAATGGCTAAGCGTCTCAAGATAACCCAAATCAAAAGCACAATCGGTGGCAAGCCGAACCAGCGCGACACCGTTCGCAGCCTCGGACTGAAGCGCATCCGCGACTTCGTAGTCAAAGAGGACAACCTGGTTGTACGCGGCATGGTTAACACCGTTGCACACCTCGTAAAAGTTGAGGAGATCGACTAATGGCTGAAGAAAAGAAGCCAGCAGCTAAGGCTGCTCCAAAAGCTGCTGCCCCAAAGGCCGCCGCAAAGCCTGCTGCTGAAAAGAAGCCTGCTGCCAAAGCTGCTGCACCGAAAGCTGCCGCTAAGCCAGCCGCTGAAGTGAAGGCAACCGAAGTTAAGGCTGCTGCCCCAAAGGCCGCCGCAAAGCCTGTTGCTAAGAAGGCTGCTGAACCAGCCGAGAAGAGCAACATTCTGAAGCTGCACCACCTTCGTCCGGCAGACGGCTCGAAGAAGGCTCGCACTCGTGTGGGTCGTGGTGAAGGTTCGAAGGGTAAAACTTCTGGTCGAGGCACCAAGGGTACCAAGGCTCGTTACCAGGTTCGTCCGGGCTTCGAAGGTGGTGGCGTGCGTCTAGTAATGCGTACTCCTAAGCTTCGTGGTTTCAAGAACCCGTTCCGCACCGAGTACCAGGTTGTAAACCTGTCGGCTTTGGAAGAGCTTTACCCTAAGGGTGGCGAAGTTACCGCTATGGATCTTGCAGCGAAGGGTGCGGTTCGCGCCGGACACCTGGTTAAGGTTCTTGGCGATGGCGATCTAACGGTTAAACTATCTGTCAAGGTAGACAAGGTTTCGGCTTCTGCTGAGGCAAAGATTGTCGCCGCTGGCGGTTCTGTAGCCAAGTAGTTACCACTTAGTTCAGGAGGACTACGTTGTTCAGTGCAATTATTCGCGCGTTCCGCACTGCGGATCTGCGTAACAAGTTACTGTTCACGCTAGCCATTATCGCGGTCTACCGTTTGGGCTCGTTCATACCTGCTCCAAACGTTGACTTTGCCGCGGTCCAGCAGTGTTTGACTTCTGTAAATCAGGCTGCTTCAAGCGCTGATGGCGCCGGGCCGAGCCAGCTGTATCAGTTGGTTAACCTGTTCTCCGGTGGTGCGCTGCTCCAGCTGTCGATCTTCGCTCTGGGCATCATGCCTTACATCACCGCGTCGATCATTACCCAGCTACTTCGCGTGGTTATCCCGCGCTTTGAAACCCTTCACAAAGAGGGCCAGACTGGTCAGGCAAAGCTAACCCAGTACACCCGTTACCTAACCATCGCACTAGCAATCTTGCAGTCGACCACTTTGGTGTCGGTTGCTCGTGCGCCAGGCCAGATGTTCGGTTCGGCCTGTACCAACGTTGCTCTGCTAGAAGAGACAAACGCTTTCTCAATCTTGCTAATGGTTATCACCATGACCGCCGGTACCGGTTTGATCATGTGGATGGGTGAACTAATCACCGAGCGCGGTATCGGTAACGGTATGTCGCTACTTATCTTCACCTCAATCGCGTCAAGCTTCCCAAGCTCGATCGTTCAGGTCTGGAACAAGGGTGAAGAGCTTGCTCTCGCCGTCATTGGTATCGGTGTATTGATTGTTGGTCTAGTTATCCTCGTTGAACAATCACAGCGACGAATTCCGGTGCAGTATGCCAAGCGTATGGTTGGACGTCGTGAATACGGCGGTCAGAGCACCTACATCCCAATCAAGGTCAACATGGCCGGTGTCGTTCCAGTTATCTTCGCATCCAGCTTGCTTTACCTTCCTGCGCTGATCGCTCAGTTCAACCAGCCAGATGCTAAGGGTCAGGTTGCGCCTTGGGTTAACTGGGTTTCTCAGTACCTAACCAAGGGTGACCACCCGCTATACATGGCGTTCTACTTCCTACTAATTCTTGGTTTCACCTACTTCTATGTAGCCATCACCTTCAACCCTGAAGAGGTTAGCGACAATATGAAGCAGTACGGCGGGTTCATCCCTGGTATTCGTGCCGGTCGCCCGACCACCGAATTCCTCGAGTACGTTCTAAGTCGCATCACTCTTCCAGGAGCTATCTATCTAGGTCTTATTGCCTTGATTCCGCTAATCGCATTTAGTCTTCTAGGCACCAGCCAGAACTTCCCGTTCGGTGGTACCTCGATTCTGATTATTGTTGGTGTGGGTCTTGAGTCGGTGAAGCAGATCAACGCTCAGATGCAGGAGCGTAACTACGAGGGCCTCCTCAAGTGACCCGCCTCCTCCTAATTGGCCCACCGGGAGCTGGCAAAGGCACCCAGGCAGCCAAGTTAGCAGAAGCATTTAAAATTCCGGCAATTTCCACCGGCGACATTTTTCGTGAAAACGTTAAAAATGAAACAGCCCTCGGCAAACAGGCGAAATCGTTCATGGATCGCGGCGAATATGTGCCAGATTCTCTAACCAACGACCTAGTTCGCGATCGCCTCTCCTGGGACGACGCCAAAGAGGGTTTTCTTCTCGACGGCTACCCGAGAACTTCCGACCAGGTTGAAGAATTAGATCGCATTCTCGCCTCCGACGGCGAAAGCCTAAGCGCCGTGGTTCAAATCACCGCCGACACCGACGAAGTGGTTCGCCGTCTTCGTAACCGAGCCATTGAACAGGGTCGCACCGACGACACCGAAGACGTAATTCGTCACCGCCTCGATGTTTACGCAGAACAAACCGCACCGCTCATCGATGTTTTCTCCAACCGCCAGCTGGTAGTGGAAGTTGACGGCCTTGGCGCTGTAGAAATTGTTACCGCACGCATTCTTGAAGCACTAGCTTCTCGCGGCATCGAAGCCTAAGGCTTCCAATGGCCCGCGACGAATACACCCTAAAAACGAGCGACCAGATTATTCGCATGTGCGAGGCTGGCGAAATCACCGCTATGGCCCTGAAAGCCATTCGCGACAATATCAAAGCCGGAATGACTTCGCTAGACATCGACACCATCGCCGAAGCCGAAATCGTAAGACTCGGCGGCCACTCAAACTTCAAACTGGTTCCCGGTTACAGCCACACCATCTGCGTGAGCGTGAACGACGAAGTGGTTCACGGAATCCCATCAAAAGAACGTATTTTTGCACCCGGCGACATCATTTCGATCGACTGCGGTGCCGAAACCGCCGACGGCTGGAACGGCGACAGCGCCATGACAATCGTGCTTCCGGGCGGAGACGCCAAGTTGGCCGAGATTCGCAACAAGCTAAGCGCGGTCACCGAAGGCTCACTCTGGGCAGGAATCGCAGCCCTCGCCAAGGCCAAACACCTTGGCGAAGTCGGCGCAGCCGTGCAAAAGCACGTTCTCTCACGCGGCAACTACGGAATCCTCGAAGATTATGTGGGTCACGGCATCGGCCGCTCGATGCACGAAGATCCACCGGTCTACAACTTCGCCACCCGCACCGCGGGCCCGAAAGTGGTTCCAGGTCTTTGCGTTGCCATCGAACCGATGGTTACCGCCGGTTCCAAAGCAACCAAAGTGCTAGGCGACGGCTGGACGGTAGCCACCAAAGACGGTTTAGACGCCTCCCACTGGGAGCACAGCGTTGCCGTTCACGAAAAAGGCATCTGGGTAATGACCGCATTCGACGGCGGAGCATCCGAACTGGCCGCTTTCGGCATCGTCCCAGTGGATCCGCGCAACATTTAATTGGCTTTTCTAGGCAAAGTTGCCTAAGATTGAACTTCGGTGTCTTTTACACACAATTCCCTTATTTAAGGTTCGGGTTTTTGCGTGCTAAAGAGGCCATAAAAGCTAAGTAGAAGTGAGTGTATGGCCAGCAAAGACGGTGTCATCGAATTAGAAGGCACAATCATTGAGGCGCTACCAAACGCAATGTTTCGTGTAGAGCTGGCCAATGGTCACAAAGTTTTAGCAACGATTTCGGGAAAGATGCGCCAGCACTACATCCGTATTCTCCTAGGAGACCGCGTTCTTGTGGAAGTTAGCACCTACGACCTGTCACGTGGCCGAATCACCTACCGCTACAAATAAACCGGCTAGCAATAGCCCCGAAAAGAAGTAAGAGACATGAAGGTAAACCCTAGCGTCAAGAAGATTTGCGACAAGTGCAAGGTCATTCGCCGCCACGGTCGAGTCATGGTCATCTGCGAGAACCCGCGTCACAAGCAGCGCCAGGGCTAATCCCCGCACCAAGCAAAACAACTAAATAACAACAAGGCATCGCCACCGAGAAATCGGTAACCTCCGGAAGAAGGCCGGAGCCAAAGGAAACTTTGGGAGCAATGCTGAAGACCTTCCAAAAACAAGGAGTTCCATATGGCACGTGTTGCCGGAGCAGATATTCCAGACGCGAAACGTGTCGAAATCGCACTAACCTACATCTACGGCATCGGCCGTACCCGATCTGTCAAGATTCTTGCAGAGACCAACGTCGACAAGGACATCCGAGTCAAGGACCTAACCGACGAGCAGCTAATTGCTATCCGTGACTTCATCGAAGGCGCGTTCAAGGTTGAGGGTGACCTACGCCGCGACGTAGCAGCCGACATTCGCCGCAAGGTTGAAATTGGCTCGTACCAGGGTATTCGTCACCGCAAGGGACTACCTGTGCACGGTCAGCGCACCAAAACCAACGCTCGTACTCGCAAGGGTCCAAAGCGCACCGTAGCCGGCAAGAAGAAGGTGGCGCGCTAGTAGCCGTTAGGCACTAACGACGTCCAATAGGAATTCAGGAGAAATCATGGCAGCAGCACCGAAAGCAAAGGCTGGCGCAGTTCGCAAGCCACGCAAAAAGGTCAACAAGAACATCACCGTTGGTCAGGCTCACATCAAGTCGACCTTCAACAACACCATCGTTTCGATCACCGACGCCACCGGCGCCGTAATCTCGTGGTCGTCTTCAGGTGACGTTGGCTTCAAGGGTTCACGTAAGTCAACCCCTTACGCCGCGCAGATGGCAGCCGAGGCTGCAGCTCGCAAGGCTCAGGAGCACGGACTAAAGAAGGTTGACGTTTTCGTTAAGGGCCCAGGCTCTGGTCGCGAAACCGCAATTCGTTCACTTCAGGCAGCAGGGCTAGAGGTTGGTTCGATTTCGGACGTAACCCCGCAGGCGCACAACGGTTGCCGCCCACCAAAGCGTCGTCGCGTCTAACGCTTCGACACTTTCCAAAAACCAGCTTTAACAAAACTCCAAAGCCTGTTCAGTGGCCACTGAATGGGAACGCAAATAGACATCAAATAGAGGGTGTCTAGATGAAAGGAAACAAGTAGTGCTATTTAGCCAGCGTCCAGAACTAAAAGAAAACGTCCAGGCACCAAACCGCTCGGTATTCACCCTCGAGCCACTAGAGCCAGGATTTGGTTACACCCTAGGTAACTCCATCCGTCGCACCCTACTATCGTCGATCCCTGGTGCTGCCGTAACTCACGTGCGCATCAACGGTGCTCTACACGAATTCAGCGTGCTTGAGGGCGTGAAGGAAGACGTTACCGAAATCCTTCTAAACATCAAGGACCTAGTTGTTTCTTCGACCAACGATGAGCCAGTTGTTGCTCACCTAAAGAAGACCGCAGCCGGTGTTGTTACCGCTGCCGACATCGAAGTTCCTGCCGGTGTAGAAATTCACAACAAAGACCTAGTGATTGCCAACATCTCGGCCAAAGCGAAGTTTGAAGTTGAACTAACTGTTGAGCGCGGCCGTGGCTACGTTCAGGCAAGCCAGAACCGCAACGGTGCCGAGGAAGCCGGGCTAATCCCAGTTGACTCGATCTACTCGCCAGTTCTTAAGGTTTCTTACCGCGTTGAGGCAACTCGTGCCGGTGAGTTCACCAACTTCGACAAGCTAGTTGTTGAGGTGGAGACCAAGTCTTCGATCGAGCCTAAGGAAGCTTTTGCTTCTGCCGGTAAGACCCTAGTTGAGCTATTCGGTCTGGCCGCGAGCCTAGACGAAGAAGCCGAAGGTATTGAGATGGGTTCAGCAGTAGCTGACTTCTCACTATCACAAGAGCTAGCAACCCCAATCGAAGAGCTAGAGCTAACCGTTCGCAGCTACAACTGCTTGAAGCGTGAAGGCATTAACACCGTAAGCGAACTCACCAACCTAACCGAAGACCAGCTGATGAACATCCGCAACTTCGGTTCCAAATCGGTTGACGAAGTTCGCGACAAGCTGTACTCGATGGGTCTGCGTTTCCGCGACGCACTTCCAGGCTTTGAAGGCACCTACTTCAGCGCTGGCAGCAACGATGCAGCATTCACCGACATTGACGAGGAAGGCCAGGCGTAAGCCGGCCCGCCTAGAAATCTAATAGGAGAAAGAAATGGCAGCCCCAACAAAAGGCCCGAGACTAGGTGGAGGACCAGCGCACGAGCGTCTGATGCTTCGCAACATGGCAACCTCGCTATTCCTGCACGGTCGCATCGAAACCACCGAGACCAAGGCCAAGCGCCTACGTCCGTTGGCCGAGCGCCTTGTCACCTTTGCGAAGCGCGGAGACCTAGCCGCACGTCGTCGCGTAATTGCTCAGCTAACCGAGAAGTCGGTTGTGCACGAGTTGTTCACCAACATCGCACCACAGGTTGCAGACCGT
>Ga0315908_10002902_pt1 | contig 12446 bp, 4 predicted proteins | sample LakEriMetagenome_12_FD_203520 | JGI IMG/M metagenome (GOLD analysis project Ga0315908, IMG submission 203520) | Freshwater fungal communities from buoy surface, Lake Erie, Ohio, United States - Buoy 4 MA124 | ecosystem: Environmental > Aquatic > Freshwater > Lake > Lake biofilm | place: USA...
ATCAAAGTATTATTGAATTTAGTCAAGTAGACATGACTGTTCAAAGTATAGATTCAGATTTTGAAGATGATTAATAGAGTTTTTGTCAAAAAATTAATATAAATTATTAACTAGATTAAATAGAAAATAAATCAGAAATAAATATAATATAAAATATTAATAATAATATAATAATTTAAAAATAAGAAGATGAAAATGATAATAATAGTTAAGATTAAAGCGATGAATATAACAAAGAAGAATAATAAGGAATTATTTAATAATCTAACTTAAATACAATTGAAAATATTACACAAATCTAAAATATATAAGAAAATAATCAATAAATATCATTTGTATAACAAGTAGATAATTTAAGCAGTTAAATGATAAACTAAAATGTTGAAGCCTCCACAAAAGAAACAGTATTTTTATAGACAGACAAACCAGAATTTCTATAATAAAACACAAAGGAAAAAATAAAAAAAAATCTTAACGATATAATGAACAAATTTGTTGATAATTTTTAAGAAAAGATAAGAGACAAGATAAATAAAGAGAAATTTTATATAATAAAGATGTTTGAATATATTTTGGATAGTTTTGATCTTTACAAATACTGTCAATAATTCTATGGACAAAATTAGTCTCTACTTAGATTAATTCTAAATTACGGACAACCTGCAAGCGATATAAAGTAGGAGAGAGATATAAAGGCATAAAATTACACAATTTATGATAATCAAGAAAACGAACCGTTTTGGGACTGTATTTTAGATAGACCTATAAATATCATGATTAAAATCTCATCTAAAAAAATACAAACTATTTATCTCAGGTCTCTTGAAGATTTTATTCACAAATGTTTTACAGAAAAAAAAATCAATCAGGAAAGGATTGAGCTATATTATTAAGAATTAATTCTTAAATACAGCACTTAAAAAAATGAGCTGATAAATTAGAAAAATAAAATAATTGAGTGTTTTTAGGAAGTGGATATTGTTTATATTAAAAGTTATACGATGGAATAAACCAAAATGTTTAATAAAAGATTGGAAATTCTTTTTAGGCCTGAACATTATTAAACTTAGATTATTATTAAGGTTGATGAATAGCCTAAAAGAACCATTGAATTCAATAATTAAAGACTCATTAAAAATTTATATTAATTAGAAAAATTATACTATTTATCATAATAAGATATTCTTAAACAGCAACAAAAAAATTAATTTAATCAAATTTAATAAAATCATATTATTATTAATTAGAATTAAAATCACAGCAAAAATAATATCGATCATAATAACTAATCAATTATTTAAAGTTAGTCAATTTAAATTTAGAACAATAATAGTATCGATTAAACAGAAATTGAATATTCAAATTATGAAAATAGTAATATTTAATATAATAATTAGAGCAATACTATAATAAATAAAAGCTCTATAAATAGCAAATTAAATATAAATAGTTAGAATAATATTTAAATTAATTCAAAAAATAAAATAGAAATAAATAATAATTAGAATAAAAATAAAAATTAAGATAATATTAATAATAATTATTATTAAAACAAAAATATTAATAATAAAATAAATAAAATATATGGTTTATTTGAAAAATTAACATTAGTAGTAATATATTGGGGACAATAAAGAATGATATTAGAGGATAAAGAAAATAAGTATTTGAATTTATAAACAATAACACAAATGGTTTGGTTTTTTCTTATTTAAGTATAAAAATAAAGCAACAATTTTTATTTGACGCCTTATTTAAGTTATTTTGAATTAATTAAATTAAATAAAATGATTATAAAAAATAATAGAGTTGATCCAATTTTTTTAAATGAATAATTTTATATAATTTAATAAAATTATGATTTTTTTATAAAAAATGATTTAATAGAAAAGATTAGAAATCAAGAAAAAAAAAATAAATAATAATATTTAATTCATTAATAATAAAATTAAAATTTAGTAATTAATTAAAATTAGGTATAAAATAACTAGATAATATAATAATAATAAAACATTAATAATAATGAGAAAGAATAAGATAAAGTATATTTATATATGTAAAAAATGGATAAATAAAAAAGAGATTAATAAAGATAGCTGAAATTAGAAGAGAGTCAAGTTTAAAATTTAAAGGATGAATTAAACTAAAATGAAATTTCAGATGACAGAAGAAGTGAAATAAAAAACAAACTAGAAGACTTCAGAAAACGAAAAATGATATTTTAATAACAAATAAAAGAAGAAAAAATATTCAACATAGATTTAAGTTACGAAGAGAATTTAGAAGTAATAGCTTGAAATATAAATAATAATAATAATAATAATGACTTGAATAGTTTTGATTAATTTGAGGAAGGTGAGTTATTAATGATGTTTTTCTTTTTCTATGGATACATAGTTCCGAATATGAATATGTGTATTAGTTTGTATTAAGGATGATTTATCCATAAAGAGAAAGAATATTTGGATAATTTTACAAATGATGATGTTTCTATTGCTAGATAAAATAATTAAGATAAGTAAATTGGATATTGTATTTTGGATCCTATTGCTGAATAGTTGGGATTGTAGTTTGTCAAAAAAATCTATTATTAAGATTCTTAAGAATTCAAAGATATTTAAGATGAATTCTCAAGGGCATATAGGCTTATTACTTAATAAAATTATTCTTAATTGTGTCAAAAATATGCTCCTGAATAGCAAGTTTCATAAAACTGATTTTATTTATTTAAAATATCAAGATTATTGTTTTTTATTTATTATTAATAAATTAAATTGAAATATTTTTTAAATAAAAATTATAATATAGCAAAAATGAATAATATTATTAAATCTATATTTTTTATAAATTATATTAAATATTTTTTAAAATAATAATAATAGGATTATTTATTAATATAAATATAAAATATATATTTATATTGAATGTCGGGTATTACATGTTTATTTATTTTGGATTGCAAAGGAAGGGTTTTAGTTTACAGAAATTATAGATAAGATTTAGAAGATGATATATATGAAAACTTAAATAAATATATAATTGAAAATAATGACAATTTAAAACCTTAATTTAATGATGAATTTGGAAATTCTTATTTTCATTTAAGCGAAAATCAAATCAGCTTTTTAATTGTAAGTAAATAAAATTGTAATAGTGTTATGATTTTTAGCTTCTTGTTTAAAGTTATTGAAGTAAATTTATTATTTAAAAAATAATTGTACATTTTCAAATTATTCATAAAAATTAATAATTTTAATTATTGAATAAAAATGAATAAAATTAAAAATATGACTAAAATTATTAATAATAATAATTGTAAAAATAATAAAAAATAATAAAAAAGATGAATAAATAATAAAAATAGATATTTAAATTTTACTTCAAATAAATAAACGAAGATATAATAAGAGACAATTTTTCAGTAATATATGAATTGCTAGATGAAATAATGGACAATGGATACCCACAAACTACAGATAGCCAAATTTTGAGTCAATTCATAAAACCAGAAAAGGAAAATGACATTTTTAATGATCTAAACAAAATAATAAAGAAAATGAGCAAAAATTAAAATGAGACAATAAACATTCCAACAGCAGTATCGAATGTTGTTTCATGGAGATAAGAAGGTATCAGTTATACTAAAAATGAGATTTTCATGGATATAATCGAAACAATAAATGTTTTACAGGATTTTAACAGTTAAGTTATCAAATCAGAAATCATTGGAATGGTTTAAGTCAAAAGTTGTTTAAGTGGAATGCCAGAATGCAAGTTAGGACTTAATGAAAAGTTTATTTAGGAAATTGTCAATTCCAAAACGTATACACATTTTATTTTTCAATTTTATTATTTCATTATTTCTTTAATAATTTGCTTATTTATTTATAAGTTCTAAAAATTCATCAGAGTTTGGAGACATAAAGTTTCATTAATGTGTTCGGCTATCTTAATTCGAAAATAATTGAGAAATTAAGTTCATTCCTCCTGATGGAGACTTTTAACTTATTTCTTATCGATTGGAATAAAAACTTAGACCTATGTTCTTACTTGATATTAGAATAATTGAGTACACTACAACTAAGTTGGAAATTATGGTCAAAGTAAAAAATACAAATATAATAAAATTATAATATGATAATATAATAATATGTTAATACAATAATATAATAATATAATAATATAATAATATTTTAATATGATATTAATATGATGAAATGATAATATGATTTTAATATGATAATATGATATTAATATGATTTAGGTGAAGTCAAATTTTAAAAAGAAATGCAAAGCATAGAATTTCTAAATGCTGATTCCTATTCCTTGTGATGCATTCCAAGCTAAATTCAAACTGAATTGGAACAATGGTTCAGCTGAATACTACTCTTAAAAAGACTCTATCTTATGGAAAATATCTAAGTTTCAAGGTTTAAAGGATATTTAATTAGTGGCTAGCTTCAGTCTGCCCAGCATTTAGGCTGCTAATAGAGACAACTTCAAGAACATTCCTTGTGAGTTGCAATTTGATGTCCCTTCTTATACTGTAAGTGGAGTCCAGGTCAAATACTTCAAAATCACTGAAAAGTCTAATTATGAAAACTTTCCATGGGTCAGATATCTTGTCAAAAATGGAGATTATCATATTCGTACAGGCCTAAACCAAAATTTATGAATATTACTTATATTGTTTATTATATTATCATCTATTGTCATTTTATTATTACATTTAATTTTTCTTTTTGTTCATTTATTTAATCCCCAATTATATATTATTCTATTTATTATAAATCAATTTTATATATAATATTATCAAAATTTAGAGTTAAATTGAGGAGAGTTAAATTAAATTTCTTTTTAGTAAGTTTCTGATATTTGTATATTAGATTAATGAGTGCTTGGTAATTGTTAAATAAAATTTAAAAACTAACTATTATTTTCAGATTTTGTAATTATTTTAGAGTGCATTTAATTTTGATTATTTTATATTTTTGTAGTATTTTCATTAAATTATTAATTGATGTTTAACCTTTCTTTCAATAATAAGATTTCAGTTTCTTAGTTTTGTTCCTTTGATTAATTATTTAAGTCGTTCTCACTTTCTTAATTACGATCCTCAAATATACCATATTTTTCTTATTAATTAAGTTTTTCATTTACAATTATTGACTATTTTTTACTATCAGTTTCCTGCAATTAATTATCATTTTATATTTCTATATTGTTTGTTTACTGCAATTTCTTCTACGAAAAGTTTAAATACTATTAAAATAATTTATTTTGTTTATCACTATATAGTTATTAATTTTACTGATAATAATTTTTCAACAGTGATTTATCTAAAAATTTAATTTCTGTCAATTAATCATTAAAAAATTTATCGATTTCCTAAAAAATATTTTATTGAAACGACTATATTTTTTAATTATCATTAATTTTTATAAGATCAAAATTAGCTTAAAACCTACTATTAATTTGCATTTTAATCTGATGAATTTAATCCTAGTAGCTCTTTAATAATATATATTAATTTTACTTAAATGATAGTATTAAAAGGTTATTATGGAAGAATTTCAATGATTGCATGATAATTGCTTTAAATATCTGTAATAAATGAATGAATATTTTAAATATCTTATTAAATAGAATTAATATGATTTTAAAATTAAATATCAAGATCTATAAAATATGCTTATATTTCTTTAATCTTTTGAATTTTCAGCTAATCTAGTATTGAATTAAAGATAATTTTAAACTTATCAATCTACTAAATTTAATCCACAATTTGATTTTTCAAATTATCTCTTGATATATGTGCTAAATATTATTATTCTTCTAAATATTTTAACGATTCATCAATCTGTTGTTTGATTTACTTGACAGTCAATAGCTTATTATCTTTAAATTATTAAATTGTTGAATAATAGTTATTCTAAGTATTTTGTTTTTATTATTATTAATTATTGCTATAATTTTATTATTAACTTTTGTATAATTAATGTGGAGACAAGGATCTATTATTAGGTTTTAATTCTTGTTTGTTATTAAGTAAATATTATATATAATTATAGTTTTTCTTAGTTGGAGTATTATCAATATTTTATTATTTCAACCTTATTTATTCTTAATCTTAATTATAGTAGATATTTCTAGTTAAATCTAAATTTTCATTTTTATTTTATTTTTTTTAAGCTTTCTAATTTATTTAACTAATGTCCATTTATATAATTTGAATTTATTTTATTAAATTATATAATATTATTATAATTATTTTTATTACTAATTACATGATAATAATAATTATTGATATTATTTTAATAATGAAAATAGCAATAATTTTATTATGCTATACTTTTTTTTTAAGAAAAATAAGTAGTTAGATAATAATTAATAAAAATTATAATAATATAATAGATAAATTACTAAAATTTATAAAGGATAATAATTTAATAGACTCAGTTTAATTTACTGGAAAAGGTATAAATGATTTAGGATAATATGATAGTTGTCTTGACAATAAAAAAGTAAACAAAAATAGATATTTGACTTTGAATATAGTAAAATAAAACAACTTAATATAAAGTTCAAGTGTGGGAATATGTGTAAATTACTCAACAACTGCTGAAAAACTATAAGAATAAATGATAAGATTTATAATGGAAAATAATTTATAAAAAGTTTTAGATCCTAACTGGATTTAAGTGATAGAGCCATTAAGTAAGAAATTAGAAAACAAAGAATGGGAATATTAAATTGTTGTAGTAATTTATTCTTTACTAGCTTTCATTAGTTTATTGGCGATATATAATTGGTTGCTGTAAATGGATTCTCATTAAAACATTATATTTAAAATTATAGCTTGTTTTAATCCTATAACTAATTACAAACTCGCAATTTCTATTGAATAAAAATCAGATGAATATTCTTTAGAATTCTTTCAAGGTATTAGAACCATAAGCAGTTTCGCTATAGTCTTTGGTCATGAATATCTTATTAGAGCATTTTAATCAGTTAACTCTAAATAATTCAATGATTTCTTTTCATCATTTTAAGCTGTCTTAGTTAATGCTTCATGCTTTAGTATTGATGTTTTCTTTTACCTTAGTGGATTTTTTTTTGCTATTTCATGTTTACCCAAAAACATTAAATTCATGAAAATCATACTGAATAGGTATTTTAGATTGGTATTCCTTTATTTCTTTATGATTCTTTTTTATTGGCAATTACTGCCAAGATTAGCAGAAGGACCTTTAATGCCGATTTTGTTAGTATAGACTAAAAAATGTAGTGATTTTTGGACTAATATTCTATTTATTAACAACTTTTTTAAAAGAGTTGATGAAACTTGTTATGTTTTGGGATGGTATTTGTCAAACGATTTTTAAATATTCATTATTTCTCTTTTACCTCTTTCTCTTTATAAGTCTGGTTATGTTACTCTTGCTAAATTGTTAATTTATTTACTTATAATTACTTAAATTCTTACATCTTTTATAATTAATTTTAAATACAAAGTCGGCTTGCTGTTATATTCAAGTTACTTAACTTCAAATAATAATGTTTAAGATGATTTGTATACTAAACCTTATCACAGATGGTCTGTCTATTTCATTGGTTTTATAATAGGAATTTACTTTATCGAGATGAAATAATTCAATATAAAATTTAATATTAATCTAGCTCAACAAAATTCATTTGATAAAAGATACCCCTTATTACTTAATATAAGTATAGCTCTTAGAAGATATTTTATATTGAAATTATTTTGTTACATTTTTGGAATATTCCTTATGCTTTTTTTTAGTCTATATATTTACAACTATAAAACATCTAATATTTAATGGTCTATGATATCTTAGTATTATTTCAATGTGATGGCACGACCTTCATTTGTAATTGGTATGGTAATATGCTTTTTACCTTGTTTGTTACAATAAAGCAATTATCTTAAATATATTTTTGGAAACTACTTTTTTTAATTTATTGGCAAATTTTCTTTTTCTATTTATTTAATACATTATCAAGTAATTTAGCTATCTTTATACTCAACAAGATAAAACATTTATTTTTAATTTAGTAATTTTTTTAGATATTTCCTTTAAGATTTTATTATTACATTGTTTTTTAGTATCATAGCTTCAATATTTATAGAAATTCCTTTCTCAAAAATTCAAAAAATTATGTTTAAAAGATCTTAATAATATTTAATATAATCTAATTAGTTATCATAAAAACTTTCTCTTTCAGTTTCAAATTAAATTGAAGATATTTCTGTGTAGAGATTAAATAAAAACTTATTAGATTAATAATTTAATAAAATATGAATATATTCTATAATTACATTATTATTATTTTTAATAAATTTAACTAATTAATAATTTTATTTAATTTAAAAATATAATTAAAATTGAAATCAACATAAAAAAGCAAGATTATTCTTACTTACTTCTACTTAATTATGATTAGTAAAAGAAGTTTTTCCTTCTTCTACATTGATTAAATCTTTTTCATTAAATTTAACCATACAGGTACAATTAAATTCCTTTATATCTTTAAATTTTATTTTTTATTCTTTAATAATTAATTCCCATAGGCATTTTTTACAAAATAAATGTCCACATTTTTTTATACATTCTATTTTTTAAAAATTTAATTCTTTGCTACATAATTCACAAATAAATTTATTACTTATTTAATCTTATTTTACATTTAATTTTGTCAATTTTTTAACTTTGATTTCATGTTTATTATCTGCTGGACAAATTATAGTTTTTTCAGGTTTTATAAGATTTGATTCTTCCTAATTTTGAAAATTTTAAGCTTTCCAAAAATTATTTTTTGTTTTTTCTAAATTATTTAATTCGAATGATTTCTATTAATTAGACTTAATGTTTTTAATAATTTCCTATTTTTAGATTTATTCTTAATCTACTTGCTAGTAATAATTAGTGATTTCTATTTATTGCTTGCTTGTAGCTTTAACTGAAGGATTAGCAAGATACTCCATTTAATAAAAATGGAGAATTTGCTTTTAATCTTAAACTTCTTCTTATTGCTTTTGCTTATTGGAAATAATTTAAGACTAAAGATGATATAGTTCCAAATCTTTGAGTTTTTATTTCTTCTAATCGACCATATTTTAAATAATACACTCTTTACAAAAGAGATGCCCTTAGTCACATAAAGTAGGTTAATCAGCTAATTTAAGACATAAATTACAAAAATTAAACTTTTTAAAAGAATCTTAACCTAATCTCTCAGTCAGAGTCCCATAATCTTTTAGTTTTTTTTTCTCTCCATAAGTGAACACAGAATGAGCAGTATTGTTTTTACTATGTCTACTCATTAATATATTCAATTATAGTATATATTATATATTTAATTGTACTTTATTATTAATAGAATGAATTCTTAATCTAATAACGATCTAAGAAACTATATTGAGAAGGTAAGTAAAGTATTTTCCAAAATGGAGAAAGATTTAGGTTCTTACCGACTAAAAGACTACAATCCTGAAAGATGTCTAAAAATGCTACGAAAGGTAAAAATATAGATAATATGATAAAAATGCGATAAAATAAAATAATTAAATAAAAATATTAAATAAAACAATTAATTAAAATGATTAAATAATTAAATGATAATATAATAAAATAATTGTAATTTATATGTTAAATAGAGAGCTTAAGTGAGTGAAATAGTATTTGCAAACTTGTTTTAAAACATAATAGTTGAGGGAAGTGAGAACGATGAATTCAGTATGTTATTTCAATAGATTGACAAATACCTGAAATAGCATTAGAACTAAGTAATAGAGTTCATCAATGGATACTTCAGATCTAAATCCATAAATGAAGAAGAATACATACATACTGAAATGCAAACCACAAATCAACCTACCAATAATAAATTCAATTAGTCCTAAAATATCCCTTAGAATACTGAAACTGATTCTCATTATTCTGATACTAATTATAAGACTACTGATTTTAAAAATACTCAAAAATCTTTTAAAATATCTTCACCTCTTATCAAAATCAGTAATAATAATCTCGAAAATTAGTCTCTTAATACTATCAGATTATCTAAACAATAATCAGTGAATCATAATCTTAATAAAAAAATAAGTGAAACACCTAAACTAACTTTTGTTCCTCATGATTTTGTAAAATAAAAAAGTATTATCGATTAAAAATCATCTGTTATTAATCTAAAACCATAGATATCAATATAATAATCACACTAATCTGATTAAATGAATAAATTGGAAATCAAAATAAAAGTTTAAGAAGAATAAATTAAAGAAATGTAAATCCAATATGAAAAAATATTTTTTGAAAAAAGCTAGATTGTTAAGAATTTTGAAAATTTAAGAAAAATGAATGAATTATTAATATAAAATGAAATGAAGTAATAAAAAGCAGAAGTAAATAAAGAAGGAAATTTTCAATTGTAATAATAAAAGAAATTATAAGTAGATATGAAAAAGTAATCATTAATAGATAGGAGAAATAACAATGATTATAAAAAACTAGTTGATAATTTATAGAAATTTTAAATAAAGACTAATGATAAATTATCAATAGAAGAGTAAAATGGAATAAAGAAAATATTTGTGTAAAGAGATTAAGTAGCAGTAGAAAAAGTAAATTATTGGGATGATATGAGAAAAGGATTAAAATAGAAATTATAATTTATAAATGATATAAAGTCAAGTAATGTATAGAAAACTTTGTAAAGTTTAATGAGAGATTTAGAGTTGCAGAAATAAAAGTTAATTAATGTTGATAATAACAGAATTAAGAATTTGGATAGTGAGTAGGAAATTCAAGTAGGTTATGATATAAACCAAAAAATAAATGAGAAAAAGGAATAAATAATTGAAAAAATAGAAATAGGAACTGATCCAGATTATCACATTTATGATATTCTATAAATAGAGCAAGACTTACAAATACTTCAAACTTTGTCAGATCAATATTAAAAAGAAATTAGTGAAAAGAACAATCAAGTTTAAAAACTATCGAATCAACTAGAAAATATGCTGAATATTCTAAAGGAGGATTCAAATAACTCTTATAAAGACAAGATGAAGATATCTGAGTTAAGTCAATTAATTAATTAGTAAAAACAATAAATAAGTTAGCAGAAAGAGTAAATAGAACATCTTAGGAAAGAATTGAATATTGATCCAAACCGACTGAAAAATTAATAAAATTTGAACAAAATTAAACATTTTTATGATAATAATAACAATAACTCTAACCTTCCTGCAATTATGTAAAAGAAATATGAAGACCCAAGATAAATATACGATGTTAAAAAGTTATAAGATATGTGTGTAGATTTATAGTCTGAAAATTATGATTTAAGGTCTAGAATTTATGAACTAGAAACTCTATTGAAAAAGCATAATATTCCAATCCCTTTAGGATCTTCAAATATTTACTCTAAAGAAGCTTTATTGCAAATGGCTAAAGATAATTAGAATATGAAAAAATAGTAAGGAGATCATAAACCCTTTGATAGTTTTAATAAGGAAGATATGTTGTTATAAGGTAAAAAGATATTTGAAAATAGTAAAAAAGCTGAAAAAATGATGAATGAATAAAGAGCTAATTTTCATAATTTATCAGCTGCTGATTAATAGAAGTTTTTAAGCTAATTAACAGCTGAGTAATAATAATAGTTTTTAAATAGTTTAAATCCAGAACAAAAGAAGAAATTTATTGCTGAATAAATGAAAAATGGTAATAAATAATTTATGGAGTAAATGATGGAAAATTTTGATAATTTAGATCCTGAAATGTAGAAAGAATTTTTAAAAAATATGTCTAAAGAAGATTAAAAAAAATTTTTTGAATAAAAGAAAATATTTGAAGAAAAAAAAAAGGAAATGGAAAGATAATTTGAGAATTATGATTCTATGACTTAATAAGAAAAATAAAAGTTTTTAGCTAATATGACTTAAGAATAAAGGGAATAGTTTTTTTTAAAAAAATAACAATATGAAGAAAAAAAATAATAGGAAAAATATATGGAAAATATGTTGCAAAATTATGATAAATTAACTGAAAAAGAAAAGTAATAATTTCTAGCTAATATGACAGAAGATTAAAGGAAATAGTTCTTTTAAAAAAAATAAGAATTAGAAAATGAGTTGAAATAATAATAATTAAAAAAAAATGAAAAAGAATTTGAAAAATTTTCTAAATTAAGCTAAAAAGAAAAGGAAAAAATGTTAGCAAATATGACTGAAGAACAAAGAGAACAATTTTTATAAAAATAAAAAGAATATGAAAAGAAAAAATAAGAAGAAACTTTTGAAAATTTTGATAAAATGACAGAAAAAGAAAAAGAAAAGTTTTTAGCAAATATGTCAAAGGAATAAAAAGAATAATTTTTAAAGAAAAAAGCTGAATATGAAAAGAAAAAATAAGAAGAAA
>Ga0315908_10002903_pt1 | contig 12445 bp, 7 predicted proteins | sample LakEriMetagenome_12_FD_203520 | JGI IMG/M metagenome (GOLD analysis project Ga0315908, IMG submission 203520) | Freshwater fungal communities from buoy surface, Lake Erie, Ohio, United States - Buoy 4 MA124 | ecosystem: Environmental > Aquatic > Freshwater > Lake > Lake biofilm | place: USA...
CCCCAACCCCAACCCCATTGTTTAATTAATATATATTAATTACCTTTAATTTAATTTGAATTTATAATTTTATTTTTAAAGGATAAAACTTTTATTATTATTTGTTATATAAAAAATTAATTGATTATAAAAAATTAAAAAAATAATATAAATTTATATAGAATATTTTATTAGAAATTATCTCATCTAAATCATCTTATTAAATATATTAATTATTATTTAAATTTGCTAAAAATTTATCATTTTTTAGACAATTTCTTTTTTATTTAAAAATAGATATAAAAATTAATATCATTATAAAAAAAATAATTTATAGTTATTAAATTATTCAGATATATTACTATATTTTACAAAATATACATTAATTTTCTAAAATTTGATAATTTAATTTTATAATGCAAAACAAAACATAAATTTTTAATAAAAGTTTAAACAAAAGTTATTTTAATTCAAAAGTATAAAGTGATCCTGAAGAAGAATTATAAAATAGAAGTTAAAGTCAAGAAAAAAAAGTATAATTTTAAGATTTAAATGATACAAATTAAAAATACGTTAGAATTTTATCTAGTGCAAATATTTATAAAAAAAATTAATAGATAGATATTGAAAAACACCAAGAGATGCTTAGAAAAAAGAATAAGAATCATTGTTATATTTATGATTTTATAAAAGTTAAAGTAAATATTGGAGAACACTTTTATATTTTATCTAGATATTTAATAAACAGAATATTAAATCTTTGTAAGGTAAATTATCTAAAATTATTTTAAACTTCTTTAATAAATTATTTCGAAATAGATTGATAAAAAAGATTCTATAAAAATTGCAAGAGATTTAAAAAAAATATTAGTAGAATAAGGACTTTTATAAATAAATCAAGATTAGTTATTGAAATTTCTATTTTAATTAATTGTAAATAATTTTTATTATATATTAGAAAGAAAATTAATATGCTGATAAATTTATTTAAAGATATAAGATAATATCATTGTAATTATAAAAATAATTATAAAAATATAGATTTTATTAAAAAAGAATTCCTTTGATAATTTTATTGGCGGGTGCTCCTTGTATAGGTAAATCTATGATTGCAACTCACTTAGCAGAAAAACTTAACATATCAAATGTTTTATCGACAAATATGGTTGATTTGGTGCTCAAAAATCTTATTGATAAAAAAAATAAACCAATATTTGAAAAATAATCTATTAAAAACTTTGAAAATGATAATGAAATGATAGAATATTTTTAAAAATATTGTTAATTTATAAGAAAAGGTATAAATACCGATATTTTTAAAAGTTTAAATGAAGGAAAATCAGTTATTATAGAAGGATATGGGCTTGATTTAGAATTAGTTGTATAAAAAGTTGATTAATAAGAAAAAAATCAGGAAAATATAAATGCAGATAAATTAAATTAAAAATTTGATAGAAAATAATAAAATGATTACAATAATTAATTAGATAATATTTAAAAATACATCGATTAGTATAGTAATTTAGATTAGTTAATAGATGTTGATAAATTTAATGAGATTAATTATTAATAAGAATAATTTAAAATTATTATTCCTAAAACTAATACAGCTAATGAATATCTTTAATTTGAGGCTCTTAATTAATAATTAATCAAAATTGATTAAAATAATTCTATAGTTATCCCTATCTAATTGATAATAAATAAATAAAATCATTATTAAATTTTGCAATAAAGAAGTAAAGATTTCGAAGAGTATAAGTGTACAAAAAGTCTTTAAAAGTATTAAAAAATTTAGAATTATTTGCTTAAAAATAATAAAATTCAAACAATAATTAATATCAACATAAATAATATCGATTAAACTGTGGTATAAATTTAATTTATTATAAATAGCATAAAATATAAGATTTAGTTTTATATAAAATAGAAAATTCAAATCTAAAAAACTAAATTTGAAAATTTATAATAAAAACATATTACTTATATAATAAGCTTAATCTAATATAAATATTAATTTTATAAAATATAATAAAAAATGCAAAATAAGAAATAATAAAATATTAATTATATTGATACATAATATAAAATAATTATTTAGATAAATAAAAAAATATGGGATGCAATAATATTAAAGTTAACTCAAATAATCCAATAAAAAAACTAAGCTTTTAAAAAAGTGATTTTATTTTATAATCTACTGGTAAAATTACTGATAACTATGAAAAAATACATGATTTAGGTTAAGGATCTTTTGGATTAGTAACATTAGTAAAAAATAAAAAAAATGGGAATAATTATGCTATGAAACAAATATCAAAGTAAATGGTAAAAAATTTCAATAAAGATTAATGTTAATAAGAAATAGATATATTATGAAATTTATCTCATCCAAATCTATTGGAAATTCAAGAATATTTTATAGATGAAAATAACATTTTTATAATAACAGAAATATTATCAGGAGGTGAATTATTTGACTTTATAGTAGAAAAAGGTTGTATAGATGAAGCTATAGCATCTGAAATAACATTATAAATACTGCATGCATTAAATTATTGTCACGGCAAAAATGTAGTCCACCGAGATTTAAAACCTGAAAACATAATGCTAAAATCTAAAGATTGAACCTAACTAGAAATAAAAATAATAGACTTCGGAGCAGCTCGTATCTTCAACAACAAAAAAGAAAAAATAAAGCAGAAAGTAGGAACCCTTTACTACATGCCTCCTGAGATAATTCTTTCAAAACATTATGATAACAAAGTAGACCTATGGTCGTTAGGAGTGATCCTTTACTCTATGTTAGTAGGTTACCCTCCTTTCTGAGGAGACTCTGAAAAGGAAATTGAGCATCAAATAGTGAATGAGCAAGTACATTTCGATTCAGATTGGTCATTAATCTCTACCTAGTGTATCAATTTCATCATGAGGTTGCTCAACAAAGATGTCCAATAAAGACTCTCAGCTTAATAAGCATTGAAGGATCCCTGGATAGTTAAGTATAAAAACAAGAACAGGATGAGTAAAGACTAAATTGATTAATCATGCAATTACATGCATCGCTTGAGATAGTTTAACAATAATAGCAAAATCAAATAAGGCTTACTACAATTTTGTCTCTTGCAAACCAATCTTAAGGAAATTCAGTAGGATATGTTGAAAATTTTCAAGTAGATTGATGAAAATGGCGATGGAGTTATTAGTAGGCAAGAATTGATTAATGGTTATTAGTTATTTGGAATTGCTGATGTTTTCACTAATATTGAGCAGGAAGTTGATAAAATCATGGCCAATATCGATATCAATAATGACGGCTTTATTGATTACAATGAATTCATACTATCCGCTATTGATAAGAACAAAATTTTCAACGAAGCTCATCTTAAAAAAATATTCGATATCATCGATCTTGTATGTTTACATTTATTATTTATTTATTTTCAATTAATATTTATCATTATCGTTTTACATTTATCATTAAATATTAAAGATTTAAAATTTTAACAATTATCATTTATTATTCTACATTAACCTTTAACATTTATTATTACTTTTTAAATTTTTTTTTTAAATTTATTATTTATTATTAACATTTAATAAAGGACAGAAGTGGTAAAATTGCTTTTGATGAGTTTTAAAAGTTAATTATCAGCTAAGTCAATCTCAGTCAAAAACAATGGAATTAAATCATTGAAGAGATAGATAAAAATGAAGATCATTAAATTGATTTTGAATAGTTTAAATACATACTCCTTTAACTATGAATTTTTTCTACTTGCATTTTTATTAATATATTTAACTTGTTTTAATTATATATCATTATTAATTATATTCAAAATAAAGTACAGTTCTCATTTTTTTACTCTTATTTATTATTATTTAACGGCTATGGTGTGCTGTTGAAATGTCTTATTATTCTCTCACTTTTAATTTAACTTTATTAGTTAAAATCAAATCCTTATATATTTTATTTTGTCTGTGAATTTTAAACTTTTATAATATTTAAATTAATATAAAAGTTTTAAATATACTTTATTCTTTTTAACTAAAAATCGAATCTTCATTCTAAGGCGTTTCAAATATTTTTACAACATTATCATTTTTTAGTTGTTATATAAAAAATTGGTTAGATTTGTTTTTATTTGTCTTTATTTTTTTCCAATTTACTGAAATATTTCCAGTATCTTTTTACAAATTAATTATGTCACATAAATTATTAATATTATTGTCATTATTCTATATTTATTATTCGTTTTCATTAAGATTTATACTTTATAAATTATTACAAGGTATTTAATTGATTAAAATATCTTACTCTTATTTTTAAGCAATTAATTAGTTAATTTTATTTTCAAAATCGATATTAATCATTTCATTTTATAACCTTTCTTAATTAATTGCTTATTCTTAAATATCAATATTAATAGTTTGTTGTTCTTCTTTTTTATCTGACTCAATATTTATATTATAATCATATTCATTTATTGGATTCTATTAATTTACTATTTAGACACCTATTTAACTTTAATTTTAATCTAAATCATTCATTTAATCATATTCTTATATTCAATTTTCTGTCTTTTCTTCAGGATCTTATTTAATTATAAAGTTTATCTTTTTATTTGTATTTCTGTTTGATTTAATAGGTTTGACTTCTTGAATATTTGATATACTTTCTAAAAACAAATCATTTATTTATTAATTTTCTTATAAATTAGTTTAAATAGTCAAATGTTAATTCTATTTTTTTACTTTAATTGAATGCATTGACGCCAAAAAATCAATTTTATTAACATTATTTTATGATAATTGCTATTAATTTTCATTATTTTATTTTCTTTATAATTATTGTTTTTATTTTTGTTATGGCTATTATTTTGATTATTATTGATTTTATTATAACATAATTTAAGTATTTAGAGAGTCCAATTATTAATTATCATATTCATTTAAAATGTCTGACTATAAATTGCTAACCTACTTCTTAAGCTAGTTTTTCTCTATTCTTTCGATCAGATTAGAATAGTTATCATTAATTAAATCTCTAAAATAAGTGATAAAATTTACTCATTTAATTCATCATCATCTTCTTATATAGTATTAATTTATGCTTTTTATCATGAAACTTACTGATTTAGCTAGAAAATAGTATATTTGAATTCTTCTATTTTTTTATCCTAATCGCCTATCTTTTATTATTTATTTTATTTACAATAGATTCATATTCTTCTTTAATTGCTTCTAATTCTTTTAACTATTAAATATCATTTTCTCTCAGTATGTATAACTAATTTTTATTATATTAAGTACTTCCTATATTTTATCTTTTAATTATCTATTTGTATGAAAAGATTCTTAACTTTTTTTTTCTAATAATTATATTTCATTTTTTAAATTATTCACTATTTAATTATTTTCTGGATTAATTTCTTATTTTACTTATTTTTTTATTTATAACTTAATATTTTATATATTAAATACCAGTTCTAATTTAAGCTATTAATTTTCTTCTTTGTATTTATTTTTTTCAACATTTATTTAATCTTTTTCAATAAACAATTAATCATTATCATTTTGAAATATTATTTTCTATTATTCTAATTCAACCCTTGCTTATTTAAGTTGTTTTTTTAATTCTTTAACTTTATTATCTAATTTTTAGTTTTTATTTAATAGTTATATTTTATCTGTTTTATCATTATTATTTGTTAATATTTATTACGACTAATCAAAATTAATCATTTTAAAATTTAAAATTAATAAAAAAAATAAATATTATAAATTTTTAAAAATATAGAAACTTAAAATTATATATATTTCAATAATTGATATTTTTTGTTTACTTTTTTATAATATTATAAATTTTTAATTATATAGTCAAATTATTTCAATAATTTTGTTTAGTTTTTAATTTTGGAATATATTTTTTAGGATTAAAATTTTGATTATATTAATCTTACATTTAATAAATTCTAGAAAAATTAAGTTGGGGTACTTATATTTATATTTTATCTAAACTTTTATTAGGTTTAGGAATTATTTTTTATTCTAATCTTACTATAGTTGATGTACTAATGGTTAATTTAAAATTAAATTAAAATGATATAATAAATAATTATTTAATTAATGAATGTTTTAAAATACCTAGTAAAATGACTATTTTTAACAGACTAATCTTTATCTTAAGAAATAATTTGATTTTATTTCTAAGAAGATTTATTGCAAATTAACTATTATTGATGAAAATCATTTTAAATTTCTTTTTAAATTTAGTCTTGAATCTATTGAATTTTATATGAAATATCTGATTGATCATCTTCATCTACCTCATCATTTTATGAATTGGATTAAATCTGATTATCAGTATTAATATCATCTAAATCAAACAACTAATTTAAATCCACTTTCTAATTGTTGTACTCTAATCTCACTAAATAAAGCAACTTCATGTTTATTTATCCTTTCAAATTAGCTTCATTTAGTTACTTTTTTAACTCTCCTATTTTCTTCTTTAATTGTGAATTTTAATTTAATATTTCTATTGTTTTAAGTTTCTAATTTTCATCTAAATTCTAAATTATCTACTCCTTCTTAATGAACAATTACATCTTTTAGTTTCTTTCTTATTCAAACAAAAATCTATATTTCTTTAGACTTTCATTTGCTTACAATTATTGATCCAACATTTGCTAAACATTTTAACTATGTTATATCATTGTCAAAGTGATATATTTTATTTTGCTGAATAAAACTATCAATTTGTTCTTATATCCTTCTATTTTTTACTAATTTGACATATGTTCTAAATATTCTAACAGTTTTTTCACAAAACTGTTAAAAGTCAATTCTCCTTCATCCCATTAACTTTCATCTAAAAAATATTCCAATTTATCTTCAATACTTTTTATTTATTGTTCTTCTTTTTATATTCTCGTTAAATCTTATTCTATTTATTTTTTTTAACTAGATATTAAGTCTTATTATTTTTTTATTTCTTTTTCCATCATTTGAATTTTTTCTTCCATTTTTTTAATTATTTATTCATTTTTATTTTCCTCCATTACTTTACTATTGTTTTTATGTATTAAGCTATCAATATTATGAATCTAAGAACTATCAGATGATATATTAACTTGAGTTATCTATTAAAGATTATTAGAAGATTTGTTACTACCGATTGCTTTAAATTATTATAAATCAAAATTGTAATTTTATATAATGAATAATTTATTTAAAATACTTGAATTATTATTTATTTTGATATTTCTACTATAGTTTTGTATATTTGTTCTTACTTTAAAATGATTTTTATTTCCACTATTGTTTAGAAAATTATCATTTGATTCATTTCTTCCAGAAGTTTGTTTACTATCAATAGTATTTAACTTATTTAATGTTTAGTTATTATTAATTATTTTTTCAAGTTCTATAATATTTATATTTTTTTACTTTAGATATTTTGATTTTATCTTGTTTTTGGATTAGTATCTTAGTGAATTTAGTTTTAATTTAAATTAAAGATAAAATTGTTATTTTAGTTTATTTTTACGTTTTTAAACATAGTTTTAGGTTTATCTATAATTGAATTAATATTATTCATTTATTAAAAAAGTGGTTCATCTTTACTCTATATTATATGAGAATTATTATTAAGATCTTTGAAATATTATTTATACTTGTGTGAACTCCCCTTATGTGAACTGCCGTTCATTATTAATAATTTTATAATCTAACTATCTTTATATAATCAAAAATTTTAATAATTTATTTATTTTTATTAGTCATAATATATATTTATTATAATAATTCATTAATTATAATTATTAATATATTATATATATATTTAAATTTATTTTTTACTCGTTGAGTCGTATAAAAAATATAATAATCAAATTTAACTCATAAATAATGGAAATAAAAAGTCCTAAATTAAAAAGATAAAAAAATACATCCCTTGATGATTAAAACGATAAATAAAAAAGACTTTAATTAAATAAAATAAATAAATTAGGAAATTAAATGTAGAATATAGATGAAATTTTAGAAAGATCAAATGAGAATTAAAAATCAGATCAAAGTATTATAGATACAGATATGCAAACTTAAAAAATAACTAATGAGTAATCTGTTAATATAAAAAAGGATAAAATATCAACTAAGGAAATATTTAGTTTATAATAATATGTAATTAATGAAGAAGAATTATTAAATAAAATAGATATCGACATGTTTAAAAATTTGAGTCCAGAAATATAATTTTTTTAATTTTATTAGTAATTATCTAGAATAAATACAGAACAGAGTAAGATATTTTATAATTAGAGGGAAATAAATTGCGCTATAGATTAATATTAAAGTTTTATAGAGGATGAGATGGAATAAATAAAATTTACAATTAAGGAATCTCTTATAGATAATGAATAAGAAAACAATTATTTAGATATAATTAGATATTAAGAACTATAGTAAGCTTTAGAGAGCACAGAGAAAAATAATAAAGCTGTTTTCAAAGGAGAATATGATTTGATAAAACAGTTCACTTAATTTATAGCACAAGATCTTAAAAACTATGAAAGATAGTTATAATAAAATAAAATTTCAAAAGAAAATTTAAAATTGATTGAAAAAAAGTTAGATGAATAACATACTTTATTTATGGAATTATGTAAATTAAACCTTATAGAAAGATATAATTTTTAATAATGTGATCTGGTTAATAGTTATGCTATTTAGTAATCTCTTTCAGATATGGTATAACAGCAATATATTGACAAGTTCACTACCAAATAACAGACACTAGACACTTATATTAACTCTATTTTTTTTTGATCCTTATTTATGTTTATTTAATTTACTAATACCTGATTAAAATATATTGTAATTATCAAGGTTCGTCTTCCATTTTAAAATCCTATTATATTTAGCCATAGTTTTTGTTTTCTGCCGCTCTATACTCGTCTATTAAATCTTAAACTACTTCTCTAAATTTTAATTAATTTTTTTTACTTAGAGTCATCAAATTCATCTAAATTGTCTTTAAAAATAGGCATTTTCTTATAATTATCAATAAATGCATTTCTCTATCTCAATTTTTCATATTCATTAATCACTCTCTCAAAAAGCTAATAATAATAATAATAATAATATAAATGATAATAATGATGATAATAAAATGAAATACATCTGAAATTCGAGTATGATTAGCTAACATTAAGCCGCTAACTTTATTTTGACTTTCTATAAAAGGACTTCTTTTACTAATGGCAACCTAGATAGTAGCAGGAGCCCACTAAATGAAATTAACAAGTTTCTTTTCCCTGATTCTTTACAAACTTTTATGAATATGGGTAGAGTCTACATCACCTTGAATAATATTTAGAATACTCATGTATACACCCTTCTTAGTATTAGTACTTACCATAATATTTTTAGACTGTAAGAGTCTTCTCATAACATCCATAACACTAGTCTTTTAAATACTCTATTGCTTATGATCAATAGTAAGGGGAGTATAGCCAGTCATAAGAAAATGACACATGGGAGTAGGAATAAGTGAAGACATTAATCCAACCAAATCATTATTCATATAGGAAGGATAACGAATTGTTGTAGTACTAGCTGACATAACAGTGCTAATTAAGGAATTAGTAAGATCAAATCCATCTGTATTATCCACCTTTTAATTCTTTAGTCTATCATTACTGATTCTCTCCAAAGCAGTATTATCAAACACTACAACTGCATCACTATTAAGACATAATCTCTTAAGAGTCAACAATGAATTATAAGGCTGAACTATTACATCAGAAGTATCTAACTGATTAGGAAACACACTATAATTAGTAATTAGTTTCTTAGGATATTTATCATTAATCTACTCTAACATATAACTACCCAACCCACTACCTGTTCCTCCTGCAATTGAATGCAACATGAAGAATCCTTCTAAACTATCACTTCCCTCTGCTTCTCTATCCAACATGTCAAACAACTCTTCTTAAATCTATCCTCCCTAATGATAACCACTTGCCCAATTATTACCTGCTCCTCCTCCACTATTGTTCATATAAATATTCTCACTATTAAATAAATTCCTGAAACTTATGTTGTTAATTGTTTTGTTTATTACTCTTGGTTCTAAATCTATCAATAGAGCTCTTGGAATATAATGGTCATCATCTGCTTAATAGAAAAACACATCCTTCCGATCATCAACCTTTACTCCTATATTCTCTAATATTCCATCACTATTTATTCCGTGTTCTTTACATAAAGTCTGCCAAAACCCACGACCAACTATTATTATTATTTTTAATTTTATTTTTAATATCTTAAATATTCATTTTTTGTTAATTTATATTTTTACTTTGGTTTCCACATTAGCCTAATTAAAGAGTTATTATTTCTCGGGGCATATTTTGTTTAAATTTTAAATTAATATTAAATATAATTTATATATTTTTAGATATGTATAGAGTAAAAATAATCATTTGATAATTATAGTTAAATTTAAATTATATAAGTAATATTTGAATGAACTAATAAAATGCATTAGCAGTAAAAATTATAAATAAATTAAAGGAATTAGAAGTAGTTTAACCATTGGGAAGAGGGACAGGAAGTTTTGTTTATTTGGTAAAGAAAAGAAAGACAAATGAATTCCAAGTATTTATTATTAAAATAATATAGGCGATGAAAGTTTACTAAAAAGAATAATTAAATGTGAAATGAGTGGAATAAGAGATCTAAATTCATAGTAAATTAAAGCATGAGAACATCTGTTAATTTTATGAATATCTAGAAGATTCCGACAATATATACATTTTGATGGAGTATTGCTCTGAAGGTAAATATAGATAAATAAAAAATAAATAGGGAATTTAGAGTAATACGTTTCTAAATATTATAGAGGTAAAAAGAAAGAAATTAAGATGATAATTGGATTAGAAGAGATAGTGAGATAAATAATAGAAAGTGTAAAGTATCTTCATAACAGATAAATAATTCATTGAGACTTAAAATTACAGAACATTCTAGTAGATAGAGATGGTAAGATTAAACTGAGTGATTTTGGATTAAGTGTATAATTAGAAAATGCAGATGAAACAAGGTCGAGCAAATGTGGGAACTTCAGAACTATAGCTCCAGAAATTCTGAATGATTAATAGTATGATAATAAGGTAGACTGTTGGGCATTAGGAGTTATTATTCAGTAATTATTAGATTGCTCTTCATGTTCTCCCATTACTCCCCATTTTTCCAATAACCAAATCTATAGCACTCTTACCCATCTTGTTTAATAATTACTTATTAAGGATCAAAATCAAAGGATTGATATTTATTAAGCTTATCTAATACTCAATTCCCAATAATAATAATTCTAATAATAATAATAATAATCTTAATTCTATTTTCAAATAAAACATAAAAGGAATAACACTTGTGCTAATATTCAAAATTAAATCATTTGTGATGTTAGTAGCATTTATAATAATAGCATTAATAATGATGCCACTAAAAATATAATAAATCATAAAACTGAAAATACTATTCTCAATAAATAATTAAATAATAATTCTATCACGAATTAAACAACTAAGCAAAGCATTAAGGACAATAATTAAGGAAATAATAAATAAGTTATTAATGATAAAAAAGTAAAAAGGAACTAAGAAATTTAGAAAATAATAAAAAATGATAATTAAACATAAGATTTGAATAAATTGCTTTGAAAATTAAATTAAGAATAGAGTTAAAAATTAAACACTAAATATATAGATTAAGAATACAAATTCTAATTAAGAGATGGAGAATTGATAGTAAATAAAGATGGAATAGAAATGAGATAGAAGAATAAGTGATTGAGAATAGAGAACGAAAATAATTAAATACTTTTATTAGATATAAAAGGGAAGAGAAAAGAAATAATGATATCAAGCAAGAGTGCAGATAAATATAGACAGTATTTAGATTACATGGAAGATGTGATTATGGTGCTTAATGAAAATATAGTGTTGGTGACTATCTCGACCGAATAATTAATGTTCTAACTGATGTGTGATCACCTCACTCTCAATGTCTATAATGAAAAATTAGACTTCAAACTCACTTCTAATGATAATCTATAAACCTACTCTATTTCCTCTATCTCCAATCACAATCTCCCTCATTCCCTTTCCTCTTCACAATTATGATCCCTTATCACTATCTCATCATAAATGTTAAACATTCTTAAAATGACTGCTAATATCAATCTCACTATCTCATGATCATAATTCATTAATACTTATATTTACATTATTATAATTCAACTATGCTGTTTTTATATTTTGCTTGCCTCTTTATCCACCTTCTTCTTATTTCTAATGATATATTCTTTATGAATTAGCGTATCATAAATCAGTAAGTATCAGTAAGAAAATGGATATAATATTTAATATGATGAAGATAGAAATAGTAATAA